>OCQC01001707.1_pt1 | contig 15338 bp, 15 predicted proteins | sample 1538401 | NCBI WGS metagenome assembly OCQC01 (sample SAMN04571689, study PRJEB22368) | human gut metagenome | biome: human gut; material: stool | host: Homo sapiens | place: Luxembourg | collected 2012-08-03 | reverse complement strand
TGCTCGCAGTTCTTGCAGGCGTAGGTGTAGTACACGTCCTCGCGCACCCAGAACTTTGCCGGTTTCATCATTAAGCTGCGGCGGACTTCCTTGCCGATCTCCACCAATTTGCTGTCGCAGGCAGAGCAGATCCGTTCATCCTCCGGCAGGCGGTGCTCCACTACCTCGGTGGGAGTACCCTCCGGAACGACATCCAGCACATTGCCGGACTGCCGTTTGCGCTCGTGCGCCTTCACAGCAATCTGCTTCTCCGTGGCGGCTTTGGTGCCGAAAGCATAGGCCTCCAGCTCATTGTAGGTCAGGCTCAACTGGTCCATGACCATCTGCTCCGCCTGCTCTGAAGAACGGCCAAACAGCTTCTTTTTAGACAGCTTCAGCTGCTCCAGCAGCCACTCATTTTGCAGCGTCAGGCTGGTAATGACTTGAGCCTGTTCCTGTTCACGGGCAGCAAGCTTTGCTTCCAGCTTTGCATTCCGTGCTTTTTCCTGCTGCAAGCGCTCATATTCCGCACGGGAAATGGTCACCATTTCTTCCGTGTTGCTTGTCTGCATCTCTCTGTTTTCCATAAGGAAATTATACCACAAGGCAGAGAGAAGAGCCAGTATTTTCAATGGTTTTTGGACATTCTTCCTTACTTAGACTGCGCTCAATCCTGTCACCGGACGGTGGGCTTTCGGCTGCTCGATTTGCAGTCCCTCCATGAGCCAGCGGTACTGCTGCGGCGTTAGCGTCTTTACCTCGGATTCAGAGTGCGGCCATTGATACGCGCCCTGCTCCAGTCGCTTGTACAGCAGGATGAAGCCATCTTTTTCCCAGTACAAGCCCTTGATACGGTCTCGCCGCCGTCCGCAAAACAGGAACAGCGTGTTGGTAAACGGATCCAGTTCAAACTGCTGTTGGACGAGCCGCGCCAGACCATCTATGCCTTTACGCAGATCCGTGTAGCCGCAGGCAATATAGACTTGATCTGCACCAGTGAAGTCGTTCAACATAGGCGCAGAAGCTCCACCAGCATTTTCAGCGGCTCCGCGTCACAACCGGGGTAAATGTCCAGACTGGCACTGCCGATACGCAGTGTGGCGCAACGTTCCGAAACGTTGCGAGACATTTTCTTCGGTTCCGGCATCTCCGCAAAGGTCACAGCCGGCACAGCGGAGCACGGTGCTTGGTCGGCAGCAGTTAACAGCTCCCGTTCCCAGCGGTAATAGGTGGATGCGTTGATTCCTTCTTGTCTGCACCACGCCCGTACTGACAGGCCACTGCTGCGGCAATTCTGTATCCGCGCCGACCACTCCTGCAGCTTCGCTCGGTGTTTCAACTCTGCGCTTGTCATCCTAACACCCCCACAATACAATAGTAGCGGAACGTTTCACAACGTTCCGCTACTATTGTATTGTGCCTGTCCATGCGCAGGGTGGTTTGACGGTTACAATTTAGGGGTGAGGTTCCCCTTAAAAAGCACAGACTATCTCTTGCCGCATAAAAAGCGGCCAGCAGTTTACTCTGCTGGCCGGGAAAACTTTATATTTTTCACTGTCCTCTTGACGGGTAGCAGTTCAAACTGAACCGCTGCGTTTATTATGGTATTCAGAAATTGCGCTGGATGAAGCGCCGCAGCATCGCCGCGACCTGCGCGCGGGTGGCGCTGCCGGTGGGCTCCAGCTTATCGCCGGTCCCCTGCATCAGCCCCTCGCCGACGGCCCAGTTGAGCGCCGAGACAGCGTAGGCGCTGATGGCGGCCTGATCCTGAAAGCTGGAGAGGTTTTCGCGCAGTGTCACGGCATCCATGCCGCGATAGGCCGCGAAGCGGAATAAGATGGCCGCCAGCTGCTCACGCGTAATCGCCCGGTCAGGTGCGAAGGTGGACGCGTCGAAGCCTGTGACAATACCGTTTTCGGAGGCCCATGCAATCGCCTGCTCATAGTAACTGCCGCGGCGCACATCAGCAAACGGGCAGCCATGCTTGGCCGCGGGCTCGTTTTCCATGCGCCAGAGGATGGTGACGATCATGCCGCGTGTGGTGGACAGATTCGGGCCAAACGCCGTGGCCGTTAGGCCGGTCATCAGCCCCGTGTCATAGACATACGCAACATCGTCATAGTACCAGCTGCCGGACGGAACATCTGCAAACGGCAGGCCGCTGCCGCTGAAGCGGACATAAACGTTTGCCGTACCGCTCGGCATGGTGAAGGAATACGTGCCGTCGCGGTTTTCGGTGAGTTTGAGGCGCTCGCCGTCCTCGTCCGTGACCGTGATGCGCTGCACAGTGGCGTTCCGGCCGGGCGTCACGGTGATCGTGACCTTGTTGCCCGCACTGGCATAGGACTTGTCGACCTTGGCGACGCCGTCGCCGCTGTTCGAAATCTTCACAGGGAAGCTGGGCTTGGCGGGCTCGCCGCCGGACGAGCGCTGCTGCACCTTCACGGTTGCGATGTCCGTCTTCGGCGCAATCGTCTGGCTTTCGTCATAGACAGCGATAAAGGTATAGGTCTGTGTCTTGTTGGGAAGCGTGGCCGAATACGTGCCATCGCCGTTGTCCGTCAGGGTGACGGCGTTGCCGGCCTCGTCCGTGCCGGAAACCGTCACCACAGCGCCATCCGGCAGATTGCCGCGTTCAAGCGTCAGCGTGACCTTGCCGCCGCCCGAGAGTGTGTCGTGGTCGGCAGTCAAAATGAACGTCGGCGCGGTGCGGTTCTTTGCCACAAGGTTGATGGCCAGTGTAACCGGCTCATAGTTCTGCGAGGTATACTGGACGGTGATGGTGCCAACCTTTCCCTCTTTTGTCGTCTCGTTTTTGAGAATCGGAATCGAGACGCCCTGCTTGCCGCCTACCATTTTCAGCGTTGCGCCGGAGCTATAGTACCCGTCGGCCGAGACGACCGGCGTGCCATAGGCCGCCGCGTCATTGCCGAAGCGCAGCCCCTCTGCCAGCGCCGGCAGCGCCGGGAGCGCAGCCTCGTAGGTAGCGGCCCAGCCGTTGTAGATCGTGAGTGTCACGGGCGCGGGGTCTGTCAGCTTGTCCTGCTTGACGGTGATTTCGGCCGTTCCGGAAGCTTCCGCGTAGGTGTAATTGTCCGGGGTAAACTTCCAGCCAAGCTCTGTGTAGGTACCGACATCCAGAATGGCATCCGGCGTCTGCCAGGCGAAGGTTCCTTGAATCGTCGGATCTGTCGTGCCCGAAAGTGCGATGGTGTTCAGCCGCTCGCCGTAGGTGAGCTCGGATTTGCTCGGTGTGGCGATAGCTGTGACCGCAGTACGCTCAACAAGCTTCAAGCAAATTTCAATCGAAACATTTGCGTAATTCTGGCTGTTGACAGGAATCGTGATTCTGCCGAGCGAAGTCTCTGAAGCCCAACGGATCGCGCTCACGGACAGCTTCAGCGTATGTCCCTCCAGGACAGGCGTCCCGATTCCGTTCTGCAAACTATGAGGCTCAGGCATGCCATAGCTCATCGTGCCAAGGTCATCTTTGATCGCAGTCAGATACGAATCCAAATCAAATTCATACGTATTTGCAGCAGAGTTATAGATGTTCTCATCCTTAGAAATTAGTTTGGGTGTTGTATCCTGCTTAATCGTGCCGGTTGTCTCGAACGTTTCCTCCATGATCGGCTGCTTGTTCGCGTCATAGCCGAAGCAGTAGTTGTGGTTCGTCAGCGTGACCGTGACGGTTACGTTTTTGTTCTCTCTGGCGTTCTTGTCTGCAAACACAGCCGAGAGCGTGTACGCGCTTGCGGGAACAGTCAGATTGCCAAGGGTAAGGCTGCTGCCGTCCTCAATCTTTGCGCTTGTCGTACCGTCGTAGGCGCGCGTCTGAATGGTGGCCGAAAGGACCGCGTCGGACAGATCAATCCGCTGAACGGTCAGCTGCACGGTGTTCGACGAAAGCGTATAGCCGTCTCGGGTGACATCGCAGCGGTACTCATAGCTGCCGATGTCCTTGGCCACCGTCAACTCGTTTGTCGTATCGTCAGGAATTTCCACGCCATCGCAGAACCACTTATAGGTTGTGCCGCTGCTGCTATTCGGCTCAACTGTTGCCGTGAATTTTACAGACGTGCCGTAAGGAACTGTCGTTTCTCCATCGGGCGAAATCGTCACGGAGCGAAGCGGCAGGATTTTTACCTCCTTGGCCGTATCCGATGCAAAGCTCGCCGCCGTAATGTTGCCCTTTGCCTCCCAGGTTGTCGAAGCCTTAAAGGCATAATAGTCAGGAAGCAGCAGTCCGTAGTTCGTATAGACCGACGAGTCCGTTACGTCGATGGCGTAGTATTTACCGCCGTTGAGCGTGAGCTTGCCTTTGCCTGTAACCTTCAGACGGCCGAACGTGCCGTCACCGATTGAAACCGTACCACCGCTGAATTTGAGCGCAGACGAGCCGGAACAAGTCACCTTGAATCTTCCGCCCGCAATACTGAAATTGCCTTCTTTAACTTCCGTATCTCTGATTATGGTTACATCTTTTAGCAAGTACACGCAAGAACCATCTTTTTCCTCCGCCAGGGCCAACATATCATCGAAATAGCCATACTGCTGCGGGCCGTTCATCCACAAATATGCTTCAGCTTCAGCGCCACACCAGCATTTACCGTTGTTGCTAAAATCGTGTCTATGGCTTTCAATCGTAATGTATTTACCATCGACCGCAGTAAGTTCAGGTAGATTTCTTGCGTCCGGAACATAAACTCCGCCGTTCATAAACACATATGCGTAATTATTATTAAGCTTCCCAAGCGTTGCGCCTTCTGTTTCAATATGTTTGTAATATCCACGGCTCAAGCTTCCCCTGCCTTCACTTTTGAATGTGAGCTTTCCATCAAAATACGCATTCGTACTTCCAACATCCAGCAATGCATGATCATCTACGGTAACATCTCCTTGAAATGTACCGCTGAACACCTTCAACGATCCACCATTGGTAACCTTTGCCTGATCATAGGTTCCTCCGTTGACGGTCACATTTCCACCGATTATAAACAAACTTCCAAAATTAGACTTCTTGTCGCCGGCAATGTTTGCAACACCTCGCACCTCCGCTCCTGTGCTCGGGGAGTATCCATGCACCATAATACTTGGCGCATTTGCGCCTTTATTTTGAATTGTTCCGTCGCGAACGTTCAGATAACCGCCAGCCTCCACTTCAATGACGCCATTAACAGGGTTATATCCGGATGTGTCTCCGATCACCGTTCCGTTTGTAATATCCAGCTTCCATTTGTCCCCTTGAACACGGAACGCCACACCGCTGCTCGTAAGCGTTTTTTCATTCAAATCCATATAGAGTGTTTTCCCGTTGAGATCATCCAGGTACTGATATTCAATCGTTCCAACCTGTGCATTCTGGAACATGGTAAACCAGCAATCTTTGGATTTTAGCATATCCAAGGCTGCTTTCATCGCAAGATCAAAGGTCTCATAGTACTTTCTGTCATTTACGTAGTGAGTCGAAGACACGCTGGCCGCCATCCAAGAGTCGCATCCTTTGCAGTAGCCAGTAGTCTGGTTAACCTCACCGTGCCTATGCATGCAAGTCTTGAATGTCTTTTTAATTGTCTTTACAACCGTAAATTCGTCGGCGGTAATCCACGCCCGAATATAATATTGTTTTTCTCTCGGAGTAAATTCAACTGTAAACGCTTGATTGGCATCGAGCGTAATTCCCTCACGACTAGTTTGGCTGTTCGAACTATCACTCATGAAATAGCTGCAAGTAGGCGTTGTACCAGTTTCGAGATTGCTCAGCGTTACAGAAAGCGTTACCTTTCGGTTTACATAAGCATTTTCCGGACTGATAGTAATGTCAGAAGTTGTGAACGGTGCCTGCTCGACTGTCACATCGTAGATAGCTCCATTGTTAAGCTACCCAAAATTTGCCCAAGCTCCATTAGCATTTTTGTAACCCATGTCAGGGCCTAAAAAGCACGCGACATTCATTCTGGAAACATTATTCATAAGAAGGGCATACTTACTACCTTTTGTGACCGACAATGTAGCCGTTTCACTCTGCAGAGAAAACCTACCGGTATTTTTCGCGTTCGAACTATTATTTTTTACGGTCAGGTTAGCCGTACCGCTGACCCACATAGGACTTCCGGTCTGCGTTAGTGCATGTCCATCCAAATCGAGCGTAAATGTACCCTTTTCAAGTTCATACTTACTGAGGAGGCTTCGATCAGCAAGCAGCTTCACAGTGCAGCCCGAATTTGCCTCTGTCTGCGCTGCACTCAGTGCTTCTTCCAATGTATCATAATAGGTGGCGGAGCTGGACGCGCCAGCGGTAAGCTCCGCCACGAGTGCGGCACCGCACTCGTTACATTTAACTTTGCCGTTAACATTGATTGCCTCTAAATGCGAACACACGCCAAACTGCAACGTTCGTTCAGCCGTGGTTTCTTGATTGTTATAGGTAATCAGGTATTTAACACTATGGCTCTCGCTTGATGCAGCAAAAGTTATAGTAATTACAAGCGTATCATTATCTTCGCCACCAACACCCGCAAAAGTAATGTTATTGTTATCAACTTGCAGTGTACTTTGCTGCGCAGCTTCTATAATGTCATTCCTCAGACTAATGTCTAACAGCTGAATTCGAACAGTTAATGTCACTTCACCACCACTAATCACACCGGGCTTTTCATCAGTGATGAGATTACCATTTTGTGTTGCAGTGAATGAGATAGTAAACGGTATATCCTCTGCCAGCGGCATGAACAGATTCCCTGCCGTCATCAGTTCCGACTGTATTTTCGCCCCTGACTCCGGGGCCGGCGTTTCATTTTCTTTGGCTCTCGGCTCGGGCTGCGGCTCGTTCATAGACGGAGCGGGCCCCTCCGGCGCCTGCACATCCTCTGCCAGTGCCGCCATCGGCAGCATCGACAGGCACAGCGCCAGACAGAGCAGCCAGCTGATCACACGTTTTTTCATAGATGCCTCCTTTTATCCTTTAATCAAACGCCCTTCGGGCGATTCCTACAGATCCTTCGGCACCAGCCACAGCTTCTGCGCCGCGGTTCTATCCTCGCTGCGGCGGTGAAATGTCCCACCAGATCAGGCGGCTTTTCGCGTGCTTGCGCACCGCGTTTGTGCAGTCTGTATGCAAAAAGTGCAAAAGCTTTACTTATCTTGGTGATAATTATAACAGTTTTTTGACTATTGCGTAAATCAGCACAAAATATAAAAATCATGATGCTATTTTGTTGATATTTCCAAATTAGCTGATTATATGCCGCCGGATTTTCAGGCCTTTCCGCAAAAACCGCGCATTTTTTCGAACCCTCATTGCTGGCAGTATCTTATGCTTTAGGCTTTTTCGAGGTGCGCCGGTGCAGAAGACGTATGACAGGTTCCTCTCAAGATAACGCCATATTATAACATTTTCTTTGTGTATTGTGTAGCAACCGGCACCATTCGCAGAAGAATGCATTTCAATGCCTCTCGACGAGCAAACAGTTTCCTGCTATGCTGAAAAAAGAAATATCTCAGGAGAGCGAGTGCGATGAAGAAGATACTCTTTGTGTGCTTGGGCAACATCTGCCACAGCCCGATGGCGGAGTTCGTGATGAAGGACTTGGCAGGCTGTCAGGGGCTGCTGTATAAAACAGAAATAGAATTTTGCTAACTTACAAATGTGTGGTAAGGTGAACGGAATGGATAACGAGCTTCAAACGAACTATACAACAGAGCAAACCTATCATTCAATCCGCCATTCCATTGTGTCTGCACAGCGTAGTTTGTGCACAGCAGTAAACTCCGCAATGGTGACGGCCTATTGGGAAATCGGCGAGCAGATCTACAAAGCCTGCGGAGAAAATGACCGCGCAGGATATGGCAAAAAGCTGCTGCAGCACATCTGACAGCTGAATTTGGAAAGGATTCGACGAGTCAAATTTGCGAAAGATGCGCCAGTTCTACTGCGCATATCCAATTTGAGACACACTGTGTCCCGAATTGAGCTGGTCGCACTACCGACTACTGATGCGCGTTGCCAATGAGAAAGAGAGAGACTTCTATGCGGAAGAATGCGCGAAATCCGCATGGAGCGTCCGGCAGCTTGAACGGCAGATCCACACGATGTACTATCAGCGCATCTTGGCAAGCCAGGATAAATCGCTTGTCGCTGCTGAGATACAAACGACGGAGCCAAAACCGGAATATGAAAAAATCATCAAAGACCCCTATGTAATGGAGTTCCTACAAATCCAACCGGATACGCATGTGTATGAGGGAGAATTGGAGCAGGCATTGATTGACCACCTGCAACACTTCCTGCTGGAGCTGGGACGAGGCTTCTCCTTTGTAGCACGACAGAAGAAGTTTACGCTGGATGGTCAAAACTTTTTCATTGACCTTTTACGCATCAAGATCTTGGCCAGATGCGGATGTATGTCAACTACTATACTCGTGAGTTGATGAACGAAGGGGACACACCGCCGATTGGCATTGTCCTTTGCGCCGATAAAAGTGATGCTGTTGTAAAGTACACTTTACCGGAGGATAATCACCAGATTTTCGCATCCAAATATTTCACCTATCTGCCGACAGAAGAAGAACTGAAGCGAGAATTGCGGCTGGATGAGTTCCAAAAGCTGGACGAGTAATACTCGTGTTGAATTCGGACGGGGGTTCGAATTGCGTCAGCGAAAATTTGAAATAATTCATTCTATGAAAAATGCTGACTACACTGAATTGAAAAAATCTGAAAAATTCACTCCGGCGCTCTATCATGAGAAAGATGGAATCTGGGAAGGAGGCAGTACAAGCCAGTTTTCACCGGTAATGACATTTAAGCTTTGGGAAAAGTTTTCTGATAGTTCTCTGGAGGTATCTGAAAGCATGGAAGTTAATGGAAAGAAAACTTTTGGATATGATGAACCAATTATCTATAAGCGAGTATAATCCAAAAATGAAATATTGCGATAAATTATCGTTTGTAAATCATTTTTCTCAAAAGTGCTAAAATTGCTTGTTTTTCAAGGCGTTTGGATGTTTCTCTGCTCTCAATTTCCCTTGTTTTTTCCCTTGCCGGAAAAGAACAAGGGAAAGTCTTATTGCACCTTGTCCAGCAGTTTCGCGGCATCGCGCTTAGCCTCTCTGCTTGCGTGTGCGTAAATATTCATTGTGGTCGTCACATCCGAATGGCCAAGAAGCTCCTGCACGTCCTTCGGCGCTGCGCCGTAGGACAGCAGATTGCTGGTGAAGGTGTGGCGAAGCTGATGGAAATGAAAACTCTCCATGCCGTCCACTCTTTTCTTTGCTACCTGACACACATTGGAAACCGTTGCCGGAGACTCATACCTGCCATCCTGCCGCACACAGACAAGGCTGATCGCCTGATAACCCTCTGGAGGATGCTCCGAAACCGGCAGGCTGTAAACCTCATAGTAGGTGCGGTTCTTTTCTTCAATGGTCAAGTAGTAATTCTGGCTGTATAGCGGTCCACAGGCAAGGCGGTCAAGCATCTGCGTTTTCTTTGCCTCTTTCAAAATCTCCGCCAGTGTGTTGCAGAAATCCACTGAGCGGATCTTTTTGCGCTTCGTGGTGCCAATCTCCGTCCTGTGCCGCGCCGAGTTGTAGCGGATGCTGCGTCTCACCGTCAGCCGCTGCTCCTTCAAATCAATGTCCTGCCAGGTCAGGCTGCAAGCCTCGCCAATGCGAAGTCCGGTGTAGTATGCGATCTGGATGGGCAGAAGGGCCGGATTTTTCTTTTTAGACAGCATCTCATTCAATTCAAGAAACTGTTTGTAGGAGATCGTCGGGATAATGGGAATATCCTCCTCCGCACCGTCCTCCGAAAACAGGTCGTAGTCCTCCGTCCTCTTGCGGTACACGATGTACTGCATGGGATTGAAGGAGAGGTACTGCTTCGGGAACACCGCGAAGCGGAACGCACCTTGCAGCACAGCGGAGTATTGCCGCATGGAGCCGCTGCTCAGCGCTTTCCTTACCGTGCCGTCCGGCCATTCACCGCCAAGGCTCAGCAGGTCCAGATAACTTTGCAGATGATCCGGTGTGATCTTCTTCAGCTTACGGTCGGCGATGGGGTGCTTCTTGATGCGTCTGGCTGTATCGATGTAGGCGGCCACCGTGCCGTTGCTCAGAGAACCGGGCTTCAGTTCCTCCTCAATCCACTTGTCCAGCAGCCCTGCAAGGGTTAGATTTTCGGATTTTGCTACGAATTGCTTTTCCTCATAATCCGCCATGGCCTTGCGGAGCATGGCTTCCGTTTCGCTCTTGCTCTCAGAACCGGGAAACTCCCTCTGAACGCTGTTGCCGCTGGCATCCTCTACATAGAACCGATAGTACCACTTCTTTCCCTTTTTTCTTACAGAACCTTTTGCCATAGTGCTTCTCCTCTCATAGCGGCAAACGGAGCTGTTATGATGTGTTGTCTGCTATTATAGCAGACCTCACATGAACCGGCAAATAAAAAGCTCCGCACTGTCCTGTCCTTCATCTGACCGCACGGACCTGTTCCCGCACCAGAAGATCTGCACCCTGGTTGGCTTCCATGAACTTATGAATGACATCTATGCGGATGATGTATCTGCGTCCGATCCGCAGTACGGGAATCTTCTCCCATTCCACGAGCTTCCGCATGGTGTTTCTGCCAATGCCTGTATAGTCGGCGGCTTCTTCAATCGTTAAGCCGATTTTATCTGTCATGGGGATACCTCCCAAAATAGTAAAAGTTATAAGTTGTTATTATCACGCTATAAATAGTGGCAAACCGGATGGCCGCTGGCAGCAGCCCACGGGAATTTCACCCCGGCCCATGCTGATGGGTGCGCCGCGCAATGCTTTGAGGGCGTTCAACGCGGGAGTATCATTGTCGGAAACGGAGGTCATTGCCGTCTGCGCTGCCACACGCAGGTGCAGACTGGCTGAATCGCTCCCTCGTCAAGGGACCACCCAGCAAAGTCAAAAGACTTTGCCGGGTGAGGATGAGCAGTGTAATGACTGCACCTTCACGCCTGCGTGGAAGCACAGGATGTGCAGCTTGCTCAGACAAGATCATGGCGCGCCATCTGCCGGGCTCTGCTCCGTTTCGTTCGTTATCCGGTTGCCTGTGAAATTTTCAAGGTGCAATTCTGCGCTTTATGGGCGCAGAGGCAGGCTGTGAATCAGCCGGGAAAGGCTCTTAGCCACGAAAGGTAATTGCCTTGCCCTTGAGAATATTGTAACGCAAAGCAAATGAAATTGTTACGGCGTTGTAGTCCGCCTTTTTGTGAAAAAACTGGACTGTCAGTCCGGGTTTCTCTCATTCCCCTCTAACTGGTCAAGTGCAATTCGCATTTGACCGATCAACTGTAATGCCTGTGGCGAAATATGCCGCTTTCCCTTGATAAGAACATCAAGGGAAATATCTAACACCTCAGATACCCCTAAAAGCACATCGAAAGAAATTCCTTTTTTACCCAGTTCGATCTTGCCAAGGTGATTCGGAGTAATGCTTAAAGCCGCAGCTAATTCCTCCTGCGTCATGCCGCGCTCCTTTCGCAGCGCTTTCAGGCGACGGCCAAACTCCACTTGATTAAAGCGCATCTTATTTCCTCCATTTTCTGAAAAATTTGAAAGTTCCAAATTTCAGAAGCCGGAGGCGGACCACGGCAGCGGGGAATGACATGGCTATGAAAAAGAGCATCGCCGCGGTACGACATACCAACAGCGATGCTCTCATTTTCTATGCGATTGTACTTGCACATGGCAAGGCGGCGGGGCGGCCACAGGACTGCGCGCCCCGCTATCCTGCCATGGTTTAGAAGAAGCCGGCTGCCCTTGCGGGCAACGCAGATGCCCTCACGAACACCAAGTCAGAGGGTTTTTATCTGCTCATAGTTTTCTGGCAGATCCAGCCGTGCGCGGAGGCGGAGAGGGGGACAAGCGAATTCATCCAATATCCAATCATAAGTGCCCTCCGATTCGTCCTTGTGAAAGCCGCTTTGATGGGAAGATGGTTCGTTTACTGTGCGTTCTGGATAAACCGCGCCATCATGGCGGCGACCTGCGCGCGCTCGGCGTTGGCTTTCGGGCCAACGCGCCCGTCTCCATAGTCGTTGAGAATGCCGTTTTGCACTGCCCAGAGGAGCGCGTCCTGGGCATAGAGAGATTTGCCTCATGGGTATCGGTAAAGGACAGCGTAGCACGCTGCTCCCTGTCCGCTTATGCGGACGGCACACAGGCGGCTGGCATCATCCCCTTTCTTCCATCAATGTGGCAGTTCTACGCTGCCGCCTTTGCTGATAGTTTTTAATTATAAGTTCTAAATTTGGAGAACCTTGACGGTTTCCCTCGGAATTTGTCGATATCATACATAAGGCGGTCCTTATCCATAAGATAAAGACCGCCTTATGTATGATACTGTTTTTGCAGCCCCTCATCGGCCTCACCTCACTTTTTCCCAGAGGATGGGTAGACTGTCACAGTAAGAGCTTATCTTGGAGAAATCATCAGAACTACATCGGGAAATGTAAAATTTCCTCGTTTTTTCTTTCAATCCTTATAACGAAATTATACTTGAGTTTTGGACACTTCTATCTTTTCTTCCAGCTAATATTGTTATTGGTAAGGTCACACCCGGCGCTCTTGATGGATTCCATCGGATAGGTTATATTGGCTGTGTCTGGGTGAATCAGAACTACCGGAACATCGTTCTTCCGCGCATATCTGACACACTGCATTGTACCGGACCGCAGATTCCGTACATCGTCATAAACTGCCACCAGGTAGTTGGCCTGATCTACCATGTAGCAATTTCTCTTGACATAGCTCTCACGGCAATCTTCGTTTCCAATGACCTCTTTTTTGCTGCAATGTTGCAGGATAAACTCCATCCGGCGCTTGCTGCGCTGATCCCACTTAGCATCATGGCCGACAAACGGCAGGGCCACAACCAATTCAATATCTTCGTATCCAGGCTGTTCCTTCAGACGAAGGATTTGTTCAGCCGCCCACATATCAACACTCAGGGCGCCGCCAACATAAAAGCGCTGGACTTCCCTTTCATCATGTAGCTTTCAGAACACCTCCAGCATATTGGCCTTGATCTTCTTACAAAGACTATAATCTTCACTAATACTTGAACTTGAACCGGCTCGGCCGGTGTCCAGTAATGGCACAAACGCATCTATTCATGCGGTTTCCTCCTGTTCCAATATAGGATTACACATAAAAAACAAAAACAACTCATTTAATAAGTATAAAGCAAGGATGCAAGCCAAATTATAGCACAAATAATGTTCAATAACCAGGGAGCCTTTCTGATATGCTAACAATCAGAGAGGTGAACTTATGGACGAAGAATTTATCCGCAATCGGATCACGGAGCTGCGGTTGAAAAAAGGCATTTCTGAATACCAGTTGAGCTTGGAACTGGGACAAAACCGTGGCTACATCCAGACTATTTCCTCCGGCCGGGCATTGCCTTCCATGAAGCAATTCTTAAATATCTGCGAATATTTTGAAATAACGCCCCTGCAATTTTTTGACGATACTGAAAACACCCCACAGCTTGTCAGAAAGGCGCTGGATGGTATCAGGACATTATCAGATGATGACTTGATAATTTTGCTTGGCCTTATTGCACGGCTGAATCAAGAAAAATGACGGCAGGCGCCAAATGGCTCCTGCCGTTTATCTTTCCCGGTATTGCTCCAATTTTTTCAAACAGAAACATTATGTAAATCGAATCTATTTTGCTTGTTGAAGGTTCAGACTTCATGGTACAATAAAAAGAATACTAACTAGGGGTTCGCATTATGTTGATTTATTTGCAAATGCTGGAAACTCCAGAGGAGAAGTCGCTGTTCGAACAGATCTATCTGGAGTATTGTGGCCTGATGTTCCATGTGGCCTACGAAATTTTACATAACGAGCAGGATGCAGAGGATGCTGTGCATCAGGCTTTCGTAAAAATAGCAGAAAACATTAAAAAAATTGATGCTCCTGTGTGCCCAAAAACGCATAGCTATGTCGTTACAATAGTTGAACACCAAGCAATAGATCAGTATAGGCGGTTACAAAAACACCCTTCTGTCGAACTGATCGAGGAAATTCAAGGCACAAATGCTCATTATGAAGGGGACAACGATTTGACAAAATGTATCTTGAAGTTGCCTGCCAGGTATCGAGAAATGATTTTGTTGCATCATCATCAGGGGTACTCTGTCAGAGAAATTGCAAAGATGTTGGGGCTGTCGTTGCCGGCCGCAATCAAACTGGATCAACGAGCCAAAAACAAATTGAAAAAACTATGTGAGGAGGCGGGAATCCTGTGATAAGCGAGGAAATGCTGAAAAAAGCGGCGGCTGAAGCAGAGCAGGCGATCAGGGACTCTCTCCCTGCTCCAGCAGCCTGTAAGCATGAATTTTCCCCATCATTTCAAAGAAAGATGCGTCGCGCCTTTCGCAAAGCAAAACATCCTATAATCTACAAGTTTCCTAAATATGTAGCCAGCTTTGTGCTTGTGGCAATTCTCACCAGCAGTATATGGCTGACAGTGGATGCAGAAGTGCGAGCTGCTTTTTTTGCATGGGTGCGTGAACAATATGAGACCTTTATTGAATATCGCTTTGCTGGAGACACCACACAGAATGATAAGTCAAAACAATATGAATTAACGCAAGTACCGGATGGATTTTTCGAGAGTAACAGAATGGAGTCAAAAGGAAACGCAGTAGTTATATATCAAAACGAGTCCGGAGAAATAATTCAATTCACCTATTCACAAGGCGATGATTCAATAAGTCTATTTCTCGAAAGTGATACTTCCGATGTTCAAATCGTTCGTGTTGGAAATATTGATGCTGAGTTTTATCTTTCCAGTGATCCCGATAAATCCAATGGCTTGGTTTGGCAATCAGAAGATGGGAATACATTTTTTTGTATTACATCCACTTTACCCCAAGACATTATGCTTCGATTGGCGGAAAGCGTACAAGTAAAAAAATAAATGATAATGTACAATAACTTGCGCAAATTGAAAAGAGCATAAAAAAAGACATAGCTTGCAGGCTCTGGTAGAATGAAGTTACCACACAAACATTCGAAAGGAGACAGCAAACTATGTCCGAGAAAATTGTACAGCTGAATGAGGAAATTATCAAGGGGCAAATCAAGGAATTGGTCCGCGGCAGCGTGGAGGAAACCCTGAACGAGCTGCTGGAGAAGGAGGCGGAGTCCCTGACGCAGGCCGCCCGCTATGAGCGCAGCGAGGCCCGTCAGGGCTACCGCAGCGGCCACTACGACCGGAATCTCACCACCACCTCCGGTGACGTTACGCTCCACATGCCCCGGCTCAAGGGCGTGTCCTTTGAGACGGCCATCATCGAACGATATCGCCG
>OCQC01001705.1_pt1 | contig 15345 bp, 8 predicted proteins | sample 1538401 | NCBI WGS metagenome assembly OCQC01 (sample SAMN04571689, study PRJEB22368) | human gut metagenome | biome: human gut; material: stool | host: Homo sapiens | place: Luxembourg | collected 2012-08-03 | reverse complement strand
AGGACATCGTCAAGCTGGCGGATGTTCTCGGGCATTCGAGCATCGAAACGACGCGCATTTACCTTGTTACGAGCATGGCAGAGCATCGGCGTCAGCTCGAACAGCTAAAACTTGTATCATAAAAACAGAATCTATATTCTGTTGCGCAAAAATGCTAAAGCGAACACAGTTATCACTATATTCACAACTAAAGCGCATGCAGAGATCGAGCTGTCTGCACCCGAGAACGCTCAAACGGGTGCAGAGGCAGAAGCTTACAGTGCATTTTCCCCTGTAAACTCCATAATTTATATTTGAAATCATAATTTCCCTTGCCTTTGTCGGAAAATTGTGCTATATTTTGCTACGAGTAAAGGAAGCGATAAGATCGTTTCGCTTTCTTTGCATATACGGAATATAGATTCCGCTCTCAAAGTCTCATATTTTGGCAAAACCGCCGAAAGGCGGCGACGCAAAGCCAGATGGGTCTAACGCCTCTCCGAATGGAGAATACGCTATGACAGCCGGTTGCACACTTACTGATGTATTCGCTTGTCACTGCTCCGTCCGGCTTTGCTGGAACGGAGCTTTTTTCGTGAGGGGGTGGCTGACGATCCGACGAACATTTCGAGCGTTTTGCACCGAACAGGGAAAGACTGCTTTGCTTGCCCAGTGGGATATTGAGCGAAATCTACCACTCACGCCGGACGATGTGACCTTCGGCAGTCACAAAAAAGTCTGGTGGACCTGCCCAAGCGGCCACTCATGGCAGGCCATGGTTTACACCCGCAGCGAGGGTGCGGCTGTCCCGTCTGCGCCGGAAGAACCAAGCGCAAAACCAAGTAAACCCAGCCCGCGGAGACGGGCAAAAGATAAAGAAAACTTTAGGAGGTAAAAGTGATGAAACAGCGAATTCTTGCAATATTATTGTCACTGACGATGATGTTCACGCTGGTTCCGACAGCAATGGCGGAAGGAGAGACGGCGGTTGCCAAGGTTGGCAATGACAAATATGAGACGCTGCAAGCGGCTGTTAATGCGGCAACAACGGAAAACAGCACAGTTACGCTGCTGAAAGATGTGACTGAGGACATCACGATTCCGACCGGCGTGACTGCTATGTTGGACCTGAGCGGCAAAACGCTGACGAACAAGGCGGGCAAGCACACCATTACAGTTGAAAATGGCGGCAAGTTGAATATCAGTGACAGCGTTGGCACTGGTGTTGTGGACAACACCAGCCACGGAAAGGCTGCTATCTACAACAAGGGCGAGGTAACTCTCAACGGCGGCACCTTTGAGCGCTCTGCGGAAAAGGGTACCTATTCTCCCTATAGCGACGGCGGAAATAGCTGGTACACCATTGCCAACTACGGCACCATGGAGATTAACACTGGCGTTACCGTTGAAAACGCTGGCGGTTATTCCAGCATGATCCGCAATGGCGGCGATGTAACTGCCGATTGCAATTTGACGATCGAAGGCGGCAATTTTGCCGGCGGCGTCAACACGGTCAAGAACGATTCCTTTGGTGTACTGACTATCAATGGTGGTAATTTCTCTAATACTGCCCAGTACGTCATTATGAACTGGAACAAGGCTGAAATCACTGCTGGCACGTTCCAGACTCTGGATACCGCTTCCGCGGTACTGTTCACCTCTGCTTATGGTGCCGATGACAATACCGTTGGCAAACTGACCATTTCCGGCGGCGAATTTAAGCACGCCAGCGATACCCAGGAAATGATTGTGGACCATTACGATGAATCGAACAGCGGTGCCGCAGCGGTAACCGGCGGTAGATTTGATGCCGATATTTCCAAGTACATCCCCTCTGATTATGTGCAGTCTGCCGATGGCACCGTGGAGAAATTGGGCGAAAGCAACGCAGTTGCCAAGGTCGGCGATACCTATTATAAGACCCTCGCCGATGCAGTTACGGCAGCTGATAATGCTACCGTGACCTTGCTGAAAGATGTGACCGCGAATGTCACCATCCCCGCGGACAAGACCATCACGCTCAATTTGAACGGCATGACCTTGACCAACGTGGATGATCACACCATCCTGAACAATGGTAACTTGACCATCACGGGAACGGGTAGGGTTGATAATATTTCTCACGCTAAAGGTGCGCTGTACAATAAGGGAACTGTTGTCATAAATGGCGGTACCTTTGATCGTTCTCAGGAAAACGGCATGAACAAAGGCGAGAGTGGCCAAAACTCTTGGTACACCATCAAGAACGTTGGCACCATGACAATCAATGATGGCGCGACCGTGCAAACTGCTGGGAACAATGCCGCTCTTGGTAAATTCTCCAGCCTTGTTTCTAATGGATACTTTAACACCAACGACTACAACACTAATAAGGGGCTTGAACAGCCTATCCTGACGATTGATGGCGGTACGTTCCGCGGCGGTCTGAATACGATCAAGAACGATGACCGCGCAAGGTTAACGATCAATGGCGGTACGTTCAGCAACTATTATCAGGCCGTTGTTCAGAATCACAATATTGCAGAGATCACAGGCGGCACCTTTACTGCTGCAAGTGACGCTAACACAGAGACATACGGCATTTACAACTGTGGTTGTGGTGCTGATATTGATCTTGGTACTCTTACCGTGTCCGGTGGTACGTTCACCGGTGCCACATATGCTGTTGCCGAAGTCAGCAGCCAAAATGCGATTGTGAACATTTCCGGCGGTCAGTTTGCTGGAACAAAGGCTGCGATTATTAAGAGCAGTACGTCTAATGCAACCATCGCCATCTCCGGCGGCACGTTCAGCAGCGACCCGAGCGTTTACGTTGTGGGCAACGGCAGCGCCAACATCGTCAAGCGCGCTGGCAGCGAGGGCGCTTATACCTACACGGTTCTTGCAAAATCCGGTTTGACCTCCGGCGTGTATCTGACAGACCCCTCCGGCGCTCTGGCAAGCAATTACTATGTGAGCAGCACCGCGAACGGTGTCTGGACGGTCAGCTACTCTGCGCCCTACTCCGGCGGCAGCAGCTCTGACCCGACCTACTCCGTCTCTACCCCGAGCAAGACCGAGCACGGCACCGTGACCGTCAGCCCGAAGAGCGCCAGCAAGGGCGACACCGTGACCGTCACCGTCAAGCCCGACAGCGGCTACGTCCTCGAGACCCTGACCGTCACCGACAAGAACGGCAACGAGCTGACGCTCAAGGACAAGGGCAACGGCAAGTACACCTTCACCATGCCCGCCGGCAAGGTCGAGGTCAAGGCGACCTTCATGGAAGACAACAGCGTCTTGAACTTCTTCTACGACGTGCCCAACGACGCCTACTTCTATGAGGCTGTCAAGTGGGCGGTCGATAAGGGGATCACCAACGGCCTGTCCGACACGATGTTTGGCCCCTACGAGTCCTGCACGCGTGCGCAGATCGTCACCTTCCTGTGGCGCGCCGCCGGCAGCCCCGAGCCGAAGACCGCAAGCAGCTTCACGGATGTTCCCGCGAACGCTTACTATGCCAAGGCGGTTGCCTGGGCAGTCGAGAACGGCATCACGAACGGCATGACTGAGACGACATTCGCGCCCGATGCGACCTGCACCCGCGGCCAGAGCGTGACGTTCCTGTACCGCGCCCTCAAGGGCACTGCGAGCGGCAGCGCGAACTTCACCGACGTGAAGTCCGACGCGTTCTACGCTGATGCGATTAACTGGGCGGTTGCGAATAACGTGACGAACGGTACTTCCAACACGACGTTCAGCCCCAACGCGGACTGCACGCGCGCGGAGATCGTGACGTTCCTGTATCGCGCCTATCAGGGCAAGTAAAAAGCAAATACTCAGCTTACAAGGCAGGCATCCGGTTTCGGGTGCCTGCCTTGCAGCAAGAGGTACTGCGCAGAGGTTAGATGCCTCGGCAGCAAAATGTTCGTCCCATTTGTGTCGGTAGCTATATCGGCGGGGAAATATATTAGAGAAAAAAAGGAGAAGTAACATGGCAGTTCGTAGATTAAAAGGTTTATACCTTAAAATCAGAAGGTAAATACTTAGAAGACTACCCTTCGCGTTATGTTGAACAGACAGAGGCACTTTTTGAATGGCGGAAGAGCGCACCGAAGCAGGATATCGAACTTCATAAGAGAGCTGAGAAGTTTTCCGACCTGTTCAGGGAAGTATCCGCTGGGTAAAGTGCTTGGATACAAAGTACCCGGTTTTTCGTGCGAGGCAGTGGTTGAGGATACAGAGAATCCGTAAGAGTGTTACTTGATTTTAATGCAAAACAGGGATGGAGTGAGAACGTAGACTTTTCTAACATCTTTCTAACACTTTTCTAACACATTCCGGCAAAAGGCTGTTTTTGGGCACAAAAAGCAATCATAATAGAGAAAGTAACGCTCCCAAGATCGAGATGATCTTGGGAGCGGTTTTGCGTTCAGATGACGGCGGTATATGGCCATAAGACAGGTTCAGTAGAATGCTTCTCTTTCTACTCATCCTACGTTGTGGGACATTTAATGGGAAGTGCCTGCCTACTTGGTCAGAATATTCGGCAGCTGCGCGCGCAGGGCGGCCACGCCCTCGGCGGAGCCGAGGTCATAGCGCTCCACCATGCTCAAAACCGCCTGCAACGAGGTCTTCGGATCGCACCAGAGGTCCGGCTCATAGCCTTTGCCGTCTACATTCTCCATATTGTAGATGAAGTGGAACGACTGACCGAACTGGAAGCCGATGCCGGAGTTTGGAAGCGTCCAGCCTCGCACATTTCCGACCAGCTGCGCGCCTCTCGTCGGGCCGCCGATCACAAGGCAGTTGTCAAGTGTCCTGCAATAGGTCACGATGCTCTCGCCGGCGGAGCCGGACATGCTGTCTGTCAGAAGAAGAATCGGAGTGCTGTTTTCCAGCAGCTTTCCCTGAAACAGCTCATAGTCCTTATCGCCTGTCCGGAAGGCGGCAAATTCTTCACCCAGGTCCGCGTAGGCTTGGGTCCTATCGAACATAGCAGTGCCCCAGTTGGAGATAATCGTTTTCTGTTCGGGTTCTTCTCCCGTGTAGCTTTTCAGCCAGTTTTTGATAAAGTCTTCATCGCCGCCGCTGTTGGAGCGGGCATCAATGATGATGAGCTTCGCGTTTTTAAGGTCAGAACCGGTGCGGACGAACTCGTCCATTGTATCTTCATAATTCCAGTCAAACCTGCGAATCGTTATCAAGGCAATACCGTTTGATTTCAGATAATGATAATCCGGGACCTGCGAACCGTCTTCCAGATAGGACTGGCTCAGCGACCATGTGACCGAAACCGTTTTGGTCTCAGCGCCCTTGGTCAGGGTGATACTGTCTGCCGTATGCGCAGCCGTCACGGGACAGAACTGACGCAGGGAATAGCACACGCGGCCGCTCTTTTCAAGATATGGCTGCATTTCCACGTTCGCGTTGCCGCAGGAGGTATAGTACCACTTCTCGTTTTCCCCCAGCAGATAGTACCCGCTTTCATCCTTGCCAAAGCTTTGACCGCTGTAATAGTAAAGATATTGAACGCTTTTTTCAAAGGCCGGTTCATACCGCCCGGCGATCGAGAAATGTCCGTCCCGAACGAAAAGCAGGTGCGAGTAAATGAGCGAGATGAGCTGGTCCCACTTGATCGTCTGATAGGACGCAAGCTCTGCACGGATGGCATCTTCCGCCTTTTGGAACGTCTCCTCACCGAAATAGTAGTAAGCGCCGTAGGAGTAATGCAGCGCGCGGAAGAACAGGTCCACATCCTCAAGCGCTTCCGCGCGCGTAAGGACCGCCTTGCCGGGATTGTTCAGATTTTTCAGGCTGTCGATCTCTGCCTGCGTGATAGTGACCTCGCCGCGGTGATGCTGTAAATATGCTTCAAAGCCGTCGAACGACTCTTCCCTTGCCATATCGGCACGGCGCTTCTCGTTCACGTCTTCGAGCAGCTTTTCAAACGCGTTTTGGTAGGCCGCCGTGGAGCCCTTGCTCAAAACAATGGCGGTATTGCTGTCGGCATCATAGTCGACGGTAAAGCCGAGCGCATCGCCGAGGTCGCGCAGCTTAAAATAGTTGTTTCCCCCGATGTTGTAGACAGAAAGACCGTCCGCAGCCTTTCCGTCGATCAAAACGGACTGCTTGCTGACAACGGCTGTTTTGGACTGATCCCGCCCGCGCTCAAGCTCGCCGCCGACAGGGGTATATTCCTTCCCGGAAACGACCGTGACCGCATTGCTTTGCTCATCGAACGAAACGGAAAAGCGGCTGTCCGTCTTGCTCAGAAGCTGCGCAAGGTCGCGCAGCTTGAAATAGTTGCTGCCGTCGATGTTGTATTTGTCGCAGTCCGCATCGACGCCGTCGACCGACAGATTTTGCGGCGAAGCCACCACATTCGCGGCGGAGGCGTAAGGTGCGGCAATGCAAACCAGGAGCAGCGTCAAAATGATGGGCAATAGTTTTTTCATGGATGATTCTCCTCTCCCTTATCACGCTATCGGTGCGCCGCTTTCAAAGAAGCGTTCCCCGTCAGAGCATTTTTTCACTTTAAGGGTAGCATACTCCATCGTATGCTGCAACGCAAATTTTGCATAAAAGCGGTATCGCCCGTCTAAAGGCGACCGATAGCTTCATCCGCGGCCTTTCAGCCGAGCTTCTGCGCAAGGTCCTCAAGCGCGGCGGTCATCGCCTCTTCAAACGAGGGGTGCGGACGCATGGCCAGCAGGAATTGATCGACCGTCATGTGGTTGGCGAGCGCCTGCGAGATGCCGCCGATCATGTCGCTTGCATGCTCGCACATGAGCTGCGCGCCGAGAAGCTCGCGTGTTTCGGCGTGGGCGACGAACTTCATAAAGCAGCGGCCCGGGTCGGCGATGAGCGTCTTGGCGTTGTCGAACATGACGTGTTTGCCGACCTTGACGGGGATGCCCGCCTCCTTGGCCTCGGCCTCGGTGAGGCCGACGACCGCGATCTCCGGACGGCAGTAGATGCAGCTCGGCACGACGGACATGGATGTGTGATTTTCCCTTCCGTAGAGCAGGTCGACGCAGGCGATGCCCTGCGCGGTCGCCACATGGGCGAGCTGAATTTTGGCCGAGACGTCGCCGATGGCGTAGATGCGGGGGATGCTCGTCTCGTAGCGCTCGTTCACGGCAATGCTGCGGCGGTTCATCTCGACAGAAATGCCATCCGCGAACAGGCCGTCGCAGTACGGGCGGCGGCCGATGGCGCAGAGCACGGCCTCGCCGGAGACGGTCTCGCTCTTTTCCTTGCAGGTGAAGTTGACGGCGATATCCTCACCCGTCTTCTCGACGCTCTGGACCATCGCGTTCGTGAAGACCTTCACGCCCTGCTTTTTGAGGATGAGCGCGAGGCTCTGGCCCAGCTCCTTGTCCATGTTGGGCAGCAGGCGGTCCATGCCCTCGATGACGGTCACCTCGCAGCCGAGGTCTGCGTAAAACGTCGCAAACTCGATGCCGATGACGCCGCCGCCGATGATGACGATGGAGCGGTACAGGTGGTCGCACCCCTCAAGCAGCTCGTCGGAGGTCATCGCAAACTCAAGTCCGGGAATCGGCGGGCGGGACGGGACGGAGCCGGTGGCGATGAGGATATCGTCGCAGGTGTAGTCGTTGGCATCGCCCTCGGCGTCTGTCACGCGGACAGCGCCGGGTGCGGTGATGAGCGCCGTGCCGCGCAGAAAGTCGATCTTTGCGATCTTGAAAAGCGATTCAATGCCGGAGGACAGCTTTTGCGAAATTTCGCGCTTGTAGGCAAAAATCTCCGTCATGTCGGCGCGGATATCGTCGGTGTGGATGCCGGCGTGTGCGCCGTGCTTGGCGTCGTGGAAGATCTGAGAAGAGTGCAGCAGCGTTTTCGTCGGGATGCAGCCGCGGTTTAAGCAGGTGCCGCCCGCTTCGCGCTTCTCGACGACGGCGACCTTTTTGCCGAGCTTGGCCGCATGGAGCGCGGCTTCGTAGCCGCCGGGGCCCGCGCCGATGACGATGAGTTCATAATGAGCCATAATAGTTCGTTCCTTTTTGAGAGCAATGCCGCCGACTTTTCGGCGGCATTGCGTGATGTTGAGATATGCGCTGCCTTCGTCAGGCAAACTGATACCGTAAAACCATGTTGCGCGCCGCGCCGACCTCGTCGAGACGGCGGACGGGCGTGGAGTGGGGAGCGGTGTGGAGCGTCTCGGGATCGGAGTGCGCGAGTTCAAAGAGCTTGCAGTAGATGCCGCAGACCTCGTCCATGGTCTCTTTGCTCTCAGTCTCGCAGGGCTCGATCATGAGCGCCTCATGGACGATGAGCGGGAAGTACATCGTGGGCGGGTGCAGGCCAAAGTCGAGCATGCCCTTGGCAAGGTCAAGCGCGGAGACGCCCGTCTCCTTGTGGAGATCGACAAGCGACATGACGAACTCGTGCATGCAGATCTCGTCATAGGCCATGGTGAAGGTATCCTTGAGCCTGACGCGCATGTAGTTCGCGTTCAGCACGGCGTTCATCGCCGCCTCGCGGATGCCGGACTTGCCGAGCGTGAGCACGTAGGTCAGCGCGCGCACGACGACGTCGAAGTTGCCGTAGAACATCTTCACGCGGCCGATGGACTTTTCGGGGTATGCAAAGCCGTACTTGCCGTCCTTTTCGACGACCAGCGGGCCGGGCATGTACTTTTTGAGGAATTCCTTGCAGCCGACCGCGCCTGCGCCGGGGCCGCCGCCGCCGTGCGGTGTGGCGAACGTCTTATGCAGGTTACTGTGGATGCAGTCAAAGCCCATGTCACCGGGACGGACGACGCCCATGACGGCGTTGAGGTTCGCGCCGTCGTAATAGCACAGGCCGCCCGCATCGTGAATGATCTTCGTGATCTCGAGGATGTTCTTGTCGAAAATACCGACGGTGTTCGGGTTCGTCAGCATCAATCCCGCGGTGTCGGGGCCGACGGCGGCGCGCAGCGCGTCGAGGTCCACGCAGCCGTCTGCGCCGGACGGGATGTTGATGACCTGGAAGCCGCACATCGCGGCGGTTGCGGGATTTGTGCCGTGGGCGGAGTCGGGCACGATGATCTTCGTGCGGTTAAAATCGCCGCGGTCGGTATGATAGGCCTTGATGAGCAGAACGCCCGTGAACTCACCGTGCGCGCCCGCCGCGGGCTGGAACGTGACAGCGTCCATGCCGAAGACCTCGCCAAGCTCAGCGCCCAGCGTGTGCAGCGCCTCGAGCGCGCCCTGCGCGGTCTCGATGCTCTGGAGCGGGTGGAGCTGGGTGAAGCCCGGCAGCGCCGCCATGTCCTCGTCGATCTTGGGGTTGTACTTCATCGTGCACGAGCCGAGGGGATAGAAGCCGTCGTTCACGCCATGGATGCGCTTGCAAAGGGCGGTGTAGTGACGGGTGAGCTCATTTTCGCTCACATGGGGCAGGTGCAGCGCCTCGCTGCGCTCTTCGGGAAGCTGATATTCGGGGACGTCACACTCCGGCATGAGGGTCATGCCGCGGCCTTCGACGCCAAGTTCAAAAATGAGCTTCATTTACAGCACCTCCTTCACGATGGCGACAGCTTTGTCGAGCTGCGACTTGGAGACGAGCTCCGTCACGCACCAGAGAATGCCACCCTCGACCTCTGCGCCGCCGAGGATGCCCTCGGCCTCGAGCGCGTCGAGGATCTTCCTGCGGCAGTTGGGGCATTCGACTTCGGTGACGAACTCGTGGAAGAATTCACCCTTGTACTTCAAGGTGCAGCCGATCTTTTGGAGCTCAGAGGCGAAATAGTGCGCCTTCGAGGTGCAGAGCCGCGCGCACTGCTTCATGCCCTTTTCGCCCATCGCGGCCATGTAAACGCCCGCGGCGAAGGCACATAACGCCTGGTTGGAGCAGATGTTGGAGCTGGCCTTTTCGCGGCGGATGTGCTGCTCGCGCGCGGACAGCGTCAGCACGTAGCCAACCTCGCCGTCCACATCCTTCGTCTGGCCGACGATGCGGCCGGGGAGCTTTCTCGTCATGGCGGATGTCGTGGCCATGAAGCCGAGGAACGGGCCGCCGAACGCCGTGTCGAGGCCGAGGGGCTGACCGTCGCCGACGGCGACATCCGCGCCCATCGCGCGCGGCGTGGGCAGAATGGCGCAGGCGATGGGGTTCACGCCCATGACGAACTTGGCGCCCGCGGCGTGGACGATCTCACCGGCCGCCTTCGCGTCTTCGATCTGGCCGAAGTAGTTCGGCTGCTGGAGGTAGAAGCACGCGGCGTCATCGCCGAGCGCTTCCTTGAGCGCGTCGAGATCAGTTCTGCCGTCCTTTGCGGGGACGACAAAAAGCTCGGTATTCGAGGCGAAGCAGTAGGTCTTCATGACCTCGATGACCTGCGGATGGGCGCAGGCGGAGACGTAAGCCTTCGTGCGCTTGCGGTCCTTGCACATGGGGATCGTCTCGGCCGCGGCGGTCGCGCCGTCGTAGTGCGAGGCGTTGGAGACGTCCATGCCGGTCAGCTCGCAGATCATCGTCTGGAATTCAAACGTACCCTGCAGAACGCCCTGGCTGATCTCCGCCTGATAGGGGGTGTAGCAGGTGACAAGCTCTTCGCGGGAGGTGACGGATTTGACGACCGACGGGATGAAGTGGCGGTAGGCACCCGCGCCGCGAAGAACAGTCTTGAAGACCTTGTTCTTTTCGGCCATGGCGGTGACGGCCTCGCGCACCTCAAGCTCGCTCAGGCCCTCGGGGATGTTCAGCCCGCCGCTCCGCAGGAGCATTTCCTGCGGGACGGCCTTATACAGCCCTTCCAGGCTGTCGACCCCGATGGCGGCGAGCATTTCTTCCCGTTCCGCAGCCGTGGTGGGAACGTAAGAGCCCATCTCAGCCCTCCTGCGCGCAGTGCGCTTCGTAAGCGGCGGCGTCAAGCAGCGCCTCAGTGTCGGTCACGGGAGAGACCTTGATGATCCATGCGCCGTAGGGGTCGGAGTTCAGCGTTTCGGGCGCGTCGGCGAGCGCTTCGTTGACCTCGCAGATCGTGCCGCTGACGGGACAGATCACGTCGGAGACAGCCTTGACGGACTCGACATCGCCGAAGCTCTCACCGGCGGTGACGCTGTCGCCCTCGGCGGGCAGGTTGATAAAGACCACATCGCCCAGCGCATCCTGGGCAAAATCAGAAATGCCGATCACGGCGACGTCGCCGTCCATCTTGACCCACTCGTGGGACTTGGAATACTTCAGCTCAGCAGGGATGTTCATGGTAATTTCCTCCTCAAAATTGTTCTCAGTGAATGTTGTTTGTGATTGACGGTCCAATGGTTTCCGAATATTCGGTCAAAAATCTCTATTTCAGCGTTCGAGCTTGTAGAACGGCATTGGCACGATCTCGAGCTCGACCATGCGGCCGCGCACGTCGGCATTGAGGTGCTTGCCGATCTCGATATCTTGGGCGGGGATATAGCCCATCGCGACACCGCAGCCGATATAGGGCGCGAACGTGCCGGAGGACGCCCAGCCGATCTTTTCTCCATCCATCGTGTAGAGGTCGCAGTGCTCGCGCACGATGCCGCGGCCGACGACCTTCATGCCAATGCGCTTCATTTTCGGCGCGCCGAGCGCGACAAGCGCGTCGCGGCCGATGAAGTCCTTGCCCGTGAGCTTGCACGGAAGTCCCGCCATCTTCGGCGTGATCTCGTCGTTCATCTCGTGGCCGTAGAGCGGCATCGAAGCCTCTAAGCGCAGCGTGTCGCGCGCGCCGAGGCCGCAGGGGATCACCCCCTCGGGCTCGCCCGCCTTCAGAAGCGCTTTCCACAGGTCGACGGTGTCCTCGGCCTTGCAGTAGATCTCAAAGCCGTATTCACCGGTGTAGCCCGTCTGGGAGACGAGAGCATGGATCGTGCGCTCGCCGAGGTTCAGGGGCACGTCTTCGGTGAAGGTGTAGTACTTGGCGGGGATATACTGCTCGTCGCAGAGCTTTTTGAGAATGTCGCCGGACCTGGGGCCCTGCAGGGCGATCTGGCCCCAGTCGTTGCCCTCGTCGCGGTAGTCGACGTCGCCGGAGAGGTGGCTCTCGACCCAGGCGGCGTCCTTTTCGCGGTTGCCCGCGTTGACGACGAGCCAGTAATTGTCCGCTGCGCAGCGGTAGACGATGAAGTCGTCGATGATGCCGCCATTGTCGTTGCAGAACATCGAGTACTTGATCTCGCCGTCTTTCATGTTCGAAATGTCGGCGGTGATGATCTTCTGCACGTTGGCGACGGCATCAGGGCCCTTGAGGCGAAGCTCGCCCATGTGGGAAACGTCGAACAATCCGGCCTTTTCACGAACGGCCATGTGCTCGGCAATCACGCCGGTGGGATACTGCACGGGCATCAGAAAGCCGCCGAATTCGACGATCTTGCCGCCCATGTCCACATGCGTTTGGTAAAGTGGGGTCTTCTTTTCCATAGTGCGCATCCTCCGAAAACAATAATTTTAATGAATCTTATAAAAATTATTAAAATTAAGCATCAAAAAAGAGACACAAAACTCCCTTTTGAGCTTTGTGCCTCCGTTGATCACCTGAGAGATTCCCCGCCCGAGTCATCGCGGCAGGTTGCACCTTCGGCGTGCGTAAACGCACTTTTCGGAGCGTCGTCCGAGTTCGGCCCTTTTGCCTGAGAGCTTCTGCGTTCCCCTTCGGCGCCGCGGCAGAATATTCCGCGGTCTCTCCCGAACTCATCATCCGATCGGTTGATTCATTTTGCTTTTTAAAGCTAACATAAGAACGAGCCTTTGTCAAGAAAGAAAAAATAATATTTTGTTAAAATATTTCAAGCGGAAATTCGGCAAACCGAAAACTGCCGAAACAGGTCAAAATTTGAAAGCATCCCGTTGTTATGACTGCGTTGCCGGCCAGGTTCTATTTCGTTTCGGCATGGTGCTATTCATACTTTGCATTTGCATTTTGCCTAAAGCGGCGGCGGAGAAGTGATGGGGCGTCTATTTTCTTCGACGAAATCCGTCCTGCGCGGACAAAATTGTATTGACAACGGCGGAGGATGGGTCTATTGTACACACATCATTCGTCAAATGCTTTGAGCAGGACACGACTTCCCCGGATCACCGCTTTCAGAGAGCCGTTGGTGGTGCAAAACGGCAGCAAGGAACGGGCAGGCCATCCCCTGTGAGCAGCCGCGGTGAAAGGCGCGAACGCCGAGTAATCGTAGCCGGTCCCCCACCGTTAACAGGGTACGCTCTCCGATCCATTCGGGCAGCGGTCGAGCGGCCGGTTTTCCGGCAAGCAAAGTGGTAACGCGGAAGTTGAGATCTGCGGCGGATATCGCCGCGATACTGGCCTTCGTCTTTGCGATGGGTTTTCGTTGTGGAAAATCCGCGGCAGAGGCGGGGCTTTTCTTTTTGCTCCCGGCATTGGCGAAGAACACAGTTTTTTAGGAAAGAAAGGGAAATCACATGAACACACTCGTCATCGTGCTGATCGCGGCGGTCGTCCTCGTCGCTGCCTACGCACTCTATGGGCGCTGGCTCGCCAAAACCTGGGGCATCGACCCCAAGGCGCAGACGCCCGCCGTCAAGTATAACGACGGCAAGGACTTTGTCCCCACCAACGGCTGGACCGTCTTCAGCCATCAGTTTTCCTCCATCGCGGGCGCGGGCCCTGTCACCGGCGCGATTCAGGCCGCCGCGTTCGGCTGGCTGCCGGTGCTGCTGTGGGTGCTGCTCGGCGGCGTCTTCTTCGGCGCTGTGACGGACTTCGGCGCGCTGTACGCCTCCGTCAAAAACGACGGCAAGTCCATGGGCATGCTGATCGAAAAGTACATCGGCAAGCTCGGCCGCAAGCTGTTTCTGCTGTTCTGCTGGCTGTTCTGCCTGATCGTCATCGCGGCGTTCGCCGACATGGTCGCCGGCACGTTCAACGCCTACACCGTGGTCGATGGCGTGACGCAGCTCGCTGACGCCGCGCAGACCAACGGCGCAGCCGGTATGGTGTCCATCATGTTCATGGTGTTCGCCGTCGTCTTCGGCCTTGTGCAGAAGAAGCTGAACCTCTCGGGCTGGAAGGAAGCCGTGCTCGGCATCCTCTGCATCGTTGCCTCGTTCGCCGTCGGCATGAACTGCCCACTCATCTTCGGCAAGGTGACTTGGAGCTACATCACGTTCGTCTACATCTTCTTCGCCGCCGTTCTCCCGATGTGGCTTTTGAAGCAGCCGCGCGACTACATGACCACCTTCATGTTCATCTGCATGATCGCGGGCGCGGTCGTCGGCCTTCTCGTTGCGCATCCGACGATGAACCTCCCCGTCTTCACGGGCTTCAACAATGAAAAGCTCGGCACGATGTTCCCCATCCTGTTCGTCACCGTCGCCTGCGGCGCGGTGTCCGGCTTCCACAGCCTCGTCTCCTCCGGCACGTCGTCCAAGACGGTCGAAAACGAGAAGGACATGCTCAAGGTCGGCTACGGCGCGATGATCCTCGAGAGCCTGCTTGCCGTGCTCGCGCTCTGCGTGGCCGGTGCGGCCGCCGCGGCGGACGGCACTCCCGCCGCCGGTACCCCGTTCCAGATCTTCAGCCGCGGCGTTGCGGGCTTCTTCGAGATGTTCGGCGTGCCGAACTACGCCGCCACGGTCTTTATGACGATGTGCGTCTCCGCCCTCGCCCTCACGAGCCTTGACGCCGTCGCGCGTATCGCGCGCATGAGCTTCCAGGAGCTTTTCAGTGTGGACGACATGGCCCACGCCGAGCCCTGGCGCAAGCTCCTGTGCAACACGTATTTCTCCACCGTACTGACGCTTGTGCTCGGCTACGTGCTCACGAAGATCGGCTACTCCAACATCTGGCCGCTGTTCGGCTCTGCCAACCAGCTGCTCTCCGCGCTCGTGCTCATCACGCTGTGCGTCTTCCTCAAGGTCACGGGCCGCAGCAACAAGATGCTCTTCCCGCCGCTCGTCATCATGCTCTGCGTCACGTTCACAGCGCTTGTCCAGCGCCTGATGGCCATGGTGAGCGCCATCCAAAATGCCGCTGCCGTCACCATCCCCGCGGGCGAAACGACCTGGGGCGCGGTGTTTATCGCCAACGGCTTGCAGCTCATCATCGCGGTGCTGCTCATCGTGCTCGGCGCGACCATCGTCGTGAACTCGATGAGAAGCTACGTCGCCAGCAAGCACAACAGCGAGGCCAAGGTTTAATTTTGAAAAATGTGCAAAAAAGGAGGCTTCCCGTCGGGAAGCCCCCTTTTTTTGCTTTATTACCAGCTTGCGACCGTGCCGTCGCATCTCGGTTCGGTGCCCGCGGCGTAAACGCCGTTTTCGCACTTCCAGATGATCTCGCCGCGGCCCATGGCCGTGCAGTCGTCGACGATCTCGACCTCGTGCCCCATTGCTCGCAGCTGCTCGGCGATCGCCTCGCCCGCCTCGCGCTCGATC
>OCQC01001703.1_pt1 | contig 15351 bp, 8 predicted proteins | sample 1538401 | NCBI WGS metagenome assembly OCQC01 (sample SAMN04571689, study PRJEB22368) | human gut metagenome | biome: human gut; material: stool | host: Homo sapiens | place: Luxembourg | collected 2012-08-03 | reverse complement strand
TCTCTGATCTGTTCATTAATCATTAACTCGCTAATGGTATTGCACCTCCAAAATAATTTTTCATGCTTCCACATAAAAAAAGTGGATAGGCAGACTATCCACAATCAATCAAATACGCATATGCGACGTTTGAGGTATTAAACCATGAGACACTGTAAATTTGTGCTCCGGTGAGAGTGGATACTCTACTTTGTTTTCAACAACTCTGATACTATAACATACACACACTCATTTCGTCAAGTATATTTTTTGCATTTTATAAATTTTCTTGAATGAAATTTTATAAATTTAGCATCAGTATTTGCATTTTGTGTTGCCATTTAGTACACTCTTCTTATATACATTATAAAAAATTTTTTTCTAAATTACAAGCACCATGAAAGGTATTGCCAAGCTTATAAAAACGTAAATTTATGAGCAGTTTGGCAAGTGCCTGATTATAAAGAAGAAAGGCATAAACTATGGATCACAGAATTGTCGACTTACACGTACATTCCACCGAATCAGACGGAACTCTCACACCCGAAGATCTGGTGGCTGAGGCAAAGAAAGTCGGGCTGGCGGCATTTGCACTGACAGACCATGACACCTGCCAGGGTGTGGGCAAAGCAATGCCCTGCGCAGCTTCTGCCGGGATTGAACTGATACCGGGCATCGAACTCTCCACAGATTATCACGGAAAAGAAGTCCATATCGTGGGGTTATATATTGATATCGAAAATGAGCAGCTTCTGAAAAAGACAGCCGAATACCGGAAATGCCGCAGTGAGCGCAATGCACTTATGGTGGAGGCACTCCAGAAGGAAGGGCTTTCCATTACGATGGAAGAACTGGTGGCTGAAAATCCGGACTGCGTCATTACACGCGCCAACATTGCACGTTTCCTGTATGAACATGGCCAGATCAAGAGTGTCCGCGAAGCCTTTGACCGCTATATCGGCGACCACTGCAAATACTATGTCGGCAGATTGAAAGTCGCTTCCACCGATGCCGTGCGTCTCATCAAAGAAGCCGGAGGAACTGCAATTTTAGCTCATCCTCTGCTCTACGGACTGAGTAACACCAATCTCCAGAAAATGATCGATGAGCTGAAACCGGCGGGACTTGACGGGTTAGAAGCAATCTACTCCACCTACACCACCGGAGAAGAACAGCAGATGAAACGTCTTGCAAGGGAAAACGGACTGCTTATCAGCGGCGGCTCTGATTTCCACGGCTCAAACAAACCGGATATCGCTCTTGGCAGAGGACGGGGACATCTGTATATTCCTTACTCTGTTTTAGAAACGATAAAAGCCGGCAGATAAAAAAAGGAAGCTTACATATCAACGGTAAGCTTCTCTTTTTTTATAAAATAAACTTCTCGATCACTTCCGCGATTGCATCATGATTATTATCATTTTCCGTAACATAATCAGCGGCTTTCTTGATATCATCGATCCCGTTCTTCATAGCAATGCCAATATGTGCGGATTGGATCATCGGAATGTCGTTCTGTTCATCTCCGATCGCAACCGTGCTGGTATGTGGAATATTTAACAATTTCACCAGATACTGTGCACCGGTTCCTTTGTCCGTGTTGACTGGACAATACTCCAGATACTCTTTGCAGGAGAAAAAGGAGTTGCATTTTCCTTTCGCCCAGGCAGCATTTGCTTTCTGGAAACGTTTTAATTTTTCATCATCCTCCAGATGGATCAGAATGACTTTCTGAGGTTCCGAATCCAGACAATCCGAAATTCTTCTTGTGAGTTTGTAGGTCATATGGGAGCGCTCCACATAGTAATCCAGTTCTTTTGTGTGCCGTTTTGTCACAATGTCTACGGTATTGTAGGTCTGCGCATAGATGCCGGCTTTATACGCCCGGTCAAAAATCTCCTGCGCAACCTCGATTGGAAGTGCACTTTTATAAAGCACACGGTCTGCCGCACAGTCATAGATCACTGCCCCGTTAAAGGCGATCATATAGCATCCCGGACTGGTCAGTCCAAGATTCTTTGCAACAATCCTGCCCGACTCTACCGGTCTTCCGGTTGCAAGAACAAAATAGTGTCCACGCTCTAACATTTTCTGTATTGCAGCCCGGTTCTTTTCAGAAATCGACTTATCATCACACAATAATGTATGATCCAGATCTGCAAATAAAATTTTATTATTCATAGCCATCCTCCCTCACACAATAACTGCTCTTTCCGTACTGCTATTTATTCTACAGGTTCTGCCGGGATAAACACTCTTCCCTGATATCCATGAGATGGTTTTGAAACATTTTCCATTGCCTCCCTGCAGAAAACATCCTGAGATGACAACGCAATCTTTCCGCGTCTGTCTACCTTCTCGTAATTGCCGTCAGCATGCAGCACATGTGCCTTTAAAGTGTCTGCCAGTTCCACATCCAGAATATGTCTGACACGTTTTTTCAGTTCATCATCTAATACCGGGAATAAAATCTCCACTCGTCTGTCTAAGTTACGCGGCATCCAGTCGGCACTTCCCATGTAAAGTTCTTCTTCTCCATCATTGAAGAAATAGAAGATCCGGCTGTGCTCTAAGAAATTTCCAACGATCGAACGGACTTCAATATTCTCGCTCACCCCTGGGATCCCGACTTTTAAGCAGCAGATTCCACGGACGATCAGCTGGATCTTAACGCCTGCTGCAGACGCTTCATAAAGGGATTCAATGATTCCCGGATCACAGAGCGAATTCATTTTTGCAATGATCTTTGCAGGTTTTCCCTCTTTTGCATGCTTCGTCTCACGGCGGATCAGCTTTGTGAACTTCGTGCGAAGCCAGATCGGTGCAACCGCAAGTTCATTCCATGACAATGGTTCGGAGTAGCCGGACAACATATTGAATACGGCAGTTGCATCCTCTCCGATCGCACCGTCACAGGTAAAAATACCACAGTCTGTATATAACTTTGCTGTGGAGTCGTTGTAGTTACCGGTTCCAAGATGCACATAACGACGGATACCATCTTCCTCCCTCCGGACAACCAACGCTATTTTGCTGTGGGTTTTCAGTCCAACCAGTCCATAGATAACATGGCAGCCTGCCTGCTCTAATTTTTTTGCCCAGACAATGTTGTTTTCCTCATCAAACCGGGCTTTTAACTCCACTAAAACAGAAACCTGCTTGCCGTTTTCAGCCGCCTGTGCCAATGAAGCAATAATTGGTGAATTGCCGCTGACACGGTAAAGCGTCTGTTTGATGGCAAGTACATCCGGATCCACAGATGCCTGACGTATAAAATCAACCACCGGATCAAACGTCTGGTATGGATGATGCAAAAGGATATCTCCTTTTCGGATCTCATCAAAAATATTTTCCCCCGGTACGATCTCCGGCACGCGCTGTGGCGTGTAAGGCTCATTCCGCAGATCGTCACAGCCTTCTAATCCATACATTTTCATCAGAAATGTGAAATCAATTGGTCCGTTGATCTGAAAAATATCCTGTTCTGCCACTTTTAATTCATCTTTTAAGAAGTTTAACAGCTTTTTGTCAATGCCATCTTCTACTTCCAGACGGATAACCTCGCCCCACTGACGCATTTTTAACTGTTTCTGAATCTCTTTTAGCAGGTCCGCCGCTTCATCCTCATCAATCGACAGATCGGCATTTCGCATAACACGGTAAGGATATGCGCAGAGTACATCGTAGTTTAAAAACAGTTTATCAATATTCCGCTCAATGACCTGCTCCAATAAAATGAAGGTCTTTTCATTTCCATCTTCCGAAGGGATATGTACCAGGCGTGGCAACACGCTTGGAACCTGGACGGTTGCAAATTCAATTTCCTCTTTTTCTGCTTTTCCTTTTTTCTTGGAAAGAAGTGCTGCAATGTTCAATGTCTTGTTCCGGATCAGTGGAAATGGTCTTGAGGCATCCACCGCCATCGGGGTGAGTACCGGATATACATTGTCTTCAAAATAGCGGTCCACAAACGCAGCCTGTGACTCACTCAGATCTTCAAACGCATCTATCACAACGATCCCATGCTGGTGCATAAGCGGTACAAGAGAACGGTTATAGGTATTGTACTGAAGTGTGACAAGCTCTCTTGTGCGCTCATTGATCTTCTCTAACTGTTCTGATGCTGACATTCCGGCAATGTCTTTTTTCTTATAATTAGCGTGTACCATATCCTTCAGGGAAGCGACACGCACCATAAAAAATTCGTCCAGATTTGACGAAGTGATACTGACAAACTTTAATCGCTCCAGAAGCGGAATGGATTTATCTCTCGCTTCGTTTAATACGCGGTGGTTAAATTTCAGCCAGCTTAATTCCCTGTTTTCGTAATATTCCGGTTTTTTAAAATCCTGTTCTTTCTCCATAAGATAAACCTAGCCTTTCCATTGGTTGACTGTCAGCCGTAGACTCTCTTCTCTTTGATCACCGGCTTTATGCTGAATATATTTTCAAAATATGACGTTTTGGCATCAAACAGTGCTTTTTCCAAAGCAATATCATCCATTGTCTCAATTGTGATCACAAGCTCTCTTCCCTTGACCGCCGCCTTCACATTCTTAAACTTCTGCTTGTGGCTCCGGTCCATTGCATTGGATACACGAAGGATTGCAGAAAGTTTTGCAACGGACAGATAACTGTCATGATCCAGTTTATCTGCGAGATCTTCATAGTCAGGAAGCGGCCATGTATTATATAATACTGTGTTTGCAACAATCTCACGCTCTTTGTGTGTCAGTCCGATGATCTCGGAAGCCATAATAATATCATAGGAGCAGGACGGACCGTTGGCAAAACTGATATATTTTCCGCAGTCATGTAAAATGGCAGCCACCTGTAAAAGCAGCCGTTCTCTTCTGCCAAGTCCATGTACTTTTTTCATCGTATCAAAAATAAGGGTTGCCATCTGCGTCAGTGCATCAATATGTGGGGTGTAACTCATGTAACGCTCGGAAAGATTTCTTGCGGCAGATAAGACATCCGCCTCGAAATCATGTTCTACCCGGATCATATTATTCTTCTGTGCATAGTGGAATGCGATACCATCGCTGACATTTGTTCCCGGTGCCCAGAGACTCTCTGCGCCGATGCTCTCCGCCATGCATTTAAAGATCATCATATATGGAATGACAAGCGCATCACTCTCATTCGAAAGGTTCAATTCCTCTGAGATTTCCTCTAATGTCTTCTCATCCAGCTTTCTGATGTACTTTAAGAACTTTGCTACCTCTATGGTATTATCTTCCTTGTTTTTTTCTACTTTTCTGCTGATCTCTGATATATAATCACCGATGATGATCAGGTATTTGATCTTCGTCTCCTGAAGATACATAGCTTTAAAAACTTCAAGTTCCTTGTCAACAAGTTCTTCTACCTGAAGTTCATACTGTGCCAGATTATTACTTTTTCTTGCAAGCTGCTCCCGCATACGCATGGTGCCGAGTGCCAGATGCTGTGTTGTGACTACTTTTCCCTTTGAGAATACCGTGATCTGCATACCGCCGCCTCCGGCATCCACAACTGCTGCACCTTTCTGGATCATACGCTCAAAATCTTCCCGCATGGCAACCGATTTATAACTGATAAAGCGATGCTCAGAGTTACTTAAAACTTTTACGAGAAGTCCTGTCCGGATGCGGATCTGGTCTAAGATAAAAAGTTCATTTTCAGCGTTTCTCAAGGCTGCGGCAGCATACGCTTCGTAACTGTCCACCCGGTAGCCGTCCATGATCTTTTTGTACTCGGCAAGCGTATCACACAGCGCCTCCACAAGTTCATATCCGATACTTCCCTTGGAATATGCATCTCTTCCGAGCTCAATCCTGCTCCGGATATAATCAATGTCACGTATTTTCTTCTTTCCTGAAATCTCAAATATTTTAATACTTACTTCATAAGAACCGATATAAATTGCTGCGAATGTATGGATCACCAGATGTCTGCCTCCTCATTTCTTTTGTATATCTCTATTATACCAATTTTTTATTCTTTTCCAAGTAAATAGTTGATAAATTGCTGCGCTGTCCTGCCGGATAATCCGCCGTGGGAAAGCTCCCATTTATTGGCCTCAGCAAGCAAAGTGTCCTCATCCATGGAAACCTGATATTTTTCTGCAAGTACTTTGACAATATTCTGGAATTCCTTCTTATTCGGTGCGCCAAAGTAGATGGAAACACCAAATCTTGCATACAGGGATAATTTTTCCTGTACAGTATCGGAAGTATGCATATCCTCACGCACTTCCTCTTTATCCGAAAATGTTTCACGGATCAGGTGGCGTCTGTTGGAGGTTGCATAGATCAGTACGTTGTCCGGTTTTTTCTCAAGACCGCCCTCGATCACTGCCTTCAGATATTTATATTCGATCTCAAACTCTTCAAAAGAGAGATCGTCCATGTAAATAATGAACTTGTAATTGCGGTTTTTGATCTGTGCGATGACATCATTCAGATCACAGAACTGGTGCTTGTACACTTCGATCAGACGTAAGCCTCTGTCATAGTACTGGTTTGCAATGGCTTTGATACTGGTGGATTTTCCGGTTCCGGCATCCCCATATAACAGGCAGTTATTTGCCTGCTTTCCGTTGACAAATGCTTCTGTATTGTCGATGAGTTTCTGTTTTGCAAGCTCATAGCCGACCAGATCGTCTAATTTCACATGGGCAATATTTGTGATCGGCACGATCTCCACATCTCCCTTTTCCCTGTGCTGAATGCGGAATGCCTTGTGAAGTCCTAGTTTGCCAACGCCAAAATCTTTATAAAATGCCGTCACTGCATCTTTAAATCCGGACACATCTGTGGAAGCTTCCAGATTTAACTTCAACTCATTGATGCGCTCCTTGATCCTCTTATTAAAAATCTTTCCGCTTCCTGTCATGCTCTGGTAATCGGTGATAGCATCGATACAGTCCATCTCAAAATAAGAGGCAAGCTTTCCAAAATCGAAATCAAACAGCGATTTGATGATTTCAAAGTCATGCAATACGATCTGATTGATGGATCCCTCCACTTCTCCGCGGATCTCACAGGCTTTACTGTAAGCATTCTCATTATTTACAAGAATAAATGCCAGAAAACTGTGCCACAGGTTTCCCTCAAATCCATGACTCACTGCCAGCTCCATTAGCTGGTTCAAACTCTCATACAAAAGAGACTCCACGTCCTCTTTGTTATAATATTCATTTTCGTAATTCTCCATGATCCAGGTCATGTTATAAAATAATTTACCATTTTCAAAATCTTTATATAAAATCAAATTCTTTGGACTTTTCATCAGTTTATTCATTCCCTTCTGCACTTAGATAATTGCCAAGTATTTTCAAACGGATTGTCTCTTCTGTCAGCCCCCGCAGCGCATTCTGTACGGCTGCATCATTGAGATTTCCCTCAATGTCAACAAAGAAACGGTACTCCCACGCTTTTCCCTGCACCGGTCTGGACTCGATCTTGTTCATGTTGATTCCGTTATAGATAAAATGGGACAGCTTATGGTACAGCGAACCGCTCTCATGAGGAACTTCAAAAGAGATACTGATCTTATTGGCTCTCGATTCAAAAATCTTCTTGTTTGCCACAATGATAAACTTTGTGTAATTGTTTTTATTGTTCTGGATCGCCTCATCGAGCACTTTCAGACCGTAAATGTCCGCCGTCAGGGTGCTTGCAATCGCTGCCTTGCTCTTTTTTCCGTCCTCTTTGATCTTCTGAGCGGACATCGCAGTATTTTTCAGACTGTGCTTTTCCCAGTCTCTGTGGTTCTCAAGGTATTTCGAACACTGCATCAATGCCTGCGGATGAGAGTAAATATCGGTGATATCGTCCATGTCTGCTTCCGGCAGTCCCAAAAGTGCATGATCGATACGGATGATCTGCTCTCCTACGATATAATTATTGTATTCCACCATAAGATCATAGTTCTCGGAAACGATTCCGGCGGAGGAATTTTCAATTGGGAATACAGCGTAATCGGCCTCTCCGTTTTGGATGGCTTCCATTGCGTCCCGCCATGTATCCACGTGATAACTGTCTGCATTCTCCCCGAAATACTCATTCAGCGCTAGCTGGGAATATGCGCCTTCCGTTCCCTGAAATACGATTTTAGCATTTTTGTAATTCAGATGATCTACTTCTTTAAAATCGGTTTTTTCCGTCTGACCATGTTCTGTCAGTAGCTGATACTGACGCTTCCGGCTCATGGACATGATCTGCTCGAACAGTTCACGGATACCATGTTTTAAAAATGGCGTAGTTCCTTTTCTGCTCAATGTTTCCAACTTGGAAACCTCACGCTGCTTGTCAAATACTTTCTTTCCCACAGCAATTTTATATTCAGCAACTTCCTCAGAAATTGCCATTCTGCGTTCATACAGATCTACGATCTGACTGTCAATCTGATCGATCTCATCTCTTAGTTCCAATAAATCTCTCATAAAAAATCCAAGCCTTTCCATTTATTATTTATAATATATTACATTCACAGTTTGCTTGCAAGAGAACACTTGCGTCATGGTATACAGAAATGCTATACTTTTTATAGATAAAGATTATAAATCAAAGGGGTGATTTACTTATGAAAAAAATTTGGAAATGGCTGCTTTTTGTGTTGGTGATTTTTCTTGCTGCCGGGTGTGTTTTTCTCTACCGGTACATAAACCGCATTCGGTATAATGACGGTTATGTCAACGGCAACACTGCGGGAAATCTGTATAACGAAGGATATTTCTGTGAAAAAGATGGTATTGTCTACTTTGCCAACCCTGCCGACAACTACTGTCTGTACTCCATGAACCCGGACGGCACAAACATCAAAAAGTTAGAGGATCAGAGTGTCAGCTACATCAACGTGGATGACCACTACATTTATTACTGTAAACTTAAGGGAAAAAGCGCTGATTCATTTTCCTTCCTCCCAATCAATACCAACAGTTTATGCCGGCTGGATATTGACGGAAAAGGAAAGCCTGAAATTTTAGATGATGATCCGTGTATGTATGCTTCCCTGGTTGGAAATTATCTGTACTATCTGCATTATGATACCACTGATGCAACCACGCTGTACAAAGTCAAAATTGATGGCAAGGAAAAAGAGCAGGTAGAAAAACAGTCCTACTTTACCGCAAGTACCGATGGACAATATATTTATTATAACGGACTGACAGACAATCATAATATCTATGAGATGGACACTTCCAATGACCACGCAAAAGTCATCTATGAGGGGAACTGCTGGATGCCGGTGAAAGACGGAAACAATCTTTATTTTATGGACTGTGAAAACGATTACCGCATTGCCAAAGTCGATCTGACAAATGGTGAAAAAACGCTGGTCACGGACTGCCGTGTCGACTGCTATAATGTCACAGGCGATAAAATCTTTTTTCAGAAAAATGATAAGACAAATCCGGCCATCTGTTGTATTAATACAGATGGAAGCAATTATCAGGAATTAAAAGAAGGCAACTACACTGCCATTAATGTAACTTCCACTTATGTCTATTTTAAAGATTTTACGACCAAAACCCCTTATTATACATCTGTTGCTGCCCCGGGCAATGTACAGATTTTCAATCCGTAAGCAGGCGTTGTTACAATGCAATTTTTTACAAAAAAAGAAACGTCAGGAAACTTCATTTTTTCCTGGCGTTTCTTTATCCCGCAAAACAAATATTTATGCAAAATCAAATAACGACAACTGATTGGACTCCGGCATATCGCCCAGCAGTCCAAGATCTGCCATAAGATCAATGGTAGATTTCGTCACCTTGGTTCTCTGGCGGAAATCATCTTTGGATAAGAATTTTCCGTCTTTTGCTGCCTCCGCAACCGCAATTGCAGCATTGTCACCCATACCTTCAATGGTATTTAACGCCGGCATAAGCTTTCCGTCGATGATCTGGAAACGGTCCGGCAATGCACGGTAAATATCAATTGGCGTGAAATCAAAGCCTCTCGCATACATCTCCTGCACGATCCGCATATCACGGTAGACATCCTGCTCTTTTTTGGAAAGAGAATCTTTTCTTCTCGTGTAATCTTTATAAAAATATTCCAGACGCTCTTTTCCCTGACACATGATCTCATAGTTGAAACCGGTCGCACGAATGGAAAAATATGCTGCATAATAGGCGAGTGGATAAAAAACTTTACAGTATGCAATACGCCACGCCATCATAACGTAGGCAGCCGCATGTGCTTTCGGGAACATATACTTGATCTTTAAACACGAATCAATATACCATTCCGGTACATTATGTGCCCGCATCTCTTCCTTCCATTCTTCCTTTAATCCCTTACCTTTTCGAACAGACTCCATAATGGTAAAAGACTGCTCACTGTCAAGTCCCATACTGATCAGATAAATCATAATATCATCACGGGTACAGATTGCAGTAGAAATCGTTGCAATCCCCTGCTCAATTAAAGTCTGTGCATTTCCCAACCACACATCCGTACCATGCGAAAGTCCTGAAATTCGGATCAGATCCGAAAATTCGGTCGGTTTCGCATCAATAACCATCTGCATCGCAAAATCTGTTCCAAACTCCGGGATTCCTAAACATCCCAGGGGAATACCGTTGATGTCTTCCGGTTCTACTCCCAATGCAGAGGTATTCATAAACAGCGACATGACTGTCTGATCATCCAGAGGGATCGTCTGTGGATCAAGTCCTGTCAAGTCCTGTAACATACGGATCATGGTCGGATCATCGTGTCCGAGAATGTCCAGTTTTAATAAGTTATGGTCGATGGAATGGTAATCAAAATGAGTCGTAACCGTTGCAGTCGTCATATCGTTTGCCGGATGCTGTACCGGAGTAAACGTATTAATCTCCTCACCCACCGGAAGAACAACGATACCTCCCGGATGCTGTCCGGTCGTTCTCCGGACGCCGACACATCCCTGTACAATACGGTCAATCTCACAATTTCTCTTGTGGATTCCACGCTCCTCATAATAGTTTTTGATATATCCAAATGCGGTCTTGTCCGCAAGTGTACCAATCGTTCCGGCACGGAACGTCTGTCCGTAACCGAAAATAACCTCACAGTAAGCATGGGCTTTACTCTGATACTCACCGGAAAAGTTTAAGTCGATATCCGGCTCTTTATTTCCCTTGAATCCAAGGAAGGTCTCAAATGGAATATCAAATCCATCTTTTACCAGCTTTTTGCCACACACCGGACAAATCTTATCCGGCATATCACATCCGCTTCTTCCTGAAAATGCCTTGACTTCCGGTGAATCAAAATCGCTGTATTTGCAATATTCGCAACGGTAATGCGCCTGCAATGGATTTACCTCCGTGATACCGGACATGGTCGCTGCAAAAGAGGAACCTACCGAACCACGGGAACCTACAAGGTAACCATCCTCGTTCGACTTCCATACAAGCTTCTGTGCGATAATATACATTACCGCATATCCATTGGAAATAATCGAATTTAATTCTCGGTCAAGCCGCTCCTTTACGATCGGAGGCAGTTCTTCACCATACATGCTGTGCGCCTTGTTATAGCAGATATCACGGAGCATCTGATCCGAATTCTCGATAAACGGCGGACACTTATCCGGTCTTACCGGTGCAATCTTCTCACACATATCCGCAATTTTGTTTGGATTTGTAATGACGACCTCTTCTGCCTTGGCACTTCCAAGATATTCGAATTCCTTTAGCATTTCTTCGGTTGTTCGAAGATATAACGGTGCCTGCTCGTCAGCATCCTTAAATCCCTTTCCGGCCATAATAATACGGCGGTAGATTTCATCTTCCGGGTCAAGGAAATGCACATCGCAGGTAGCCACCACAAGCTTGTTAAATTCCTCCCCCAGTCTGCAGATCCTGCGGTTGATATCCTGCAGCTCTTCCATCGTATTCACCGGCTCCTTGTCACTGCGCAACATGAACTCATTGTTTCCAAGCGGCTGTATCTCCAGATAATCATAGAACTTTACAAGTCTTATGATCTCTTCCTGCGGTCTTCCGCCCACAATCGCACGGTATAATTCTCCAGCTTCACAGGCAGAGCCTAAAAGAAGTCCCTCTCTGTATTTGACAAATTCACTTTTTGGCACACGTGGTCTCTTATTATAATACGTGAGGTGTGAAAGTGAAACCAGACGATACAGATTGATACGTCCGATGTCATTTGTCGCCAGAATAATTGCATGGTAGGTCGGCATTTTCATGACCGTTTCCGGGGAGGTGGAAACCATATGGTTCACATCATCGAGATTTTCCATACCGCGTTCTTTTAACATCTCAATAAATTTCACAAAAATTTCTGCTGTACAGGCAGCATCGTCAACTGCACGATGATGGTTTTCCAGTGAGACATTCAATGCCTTTGCAACGGTATCGAGTTTAAAACGATTCAGGTTCGGCAGCAGAATTCTGGCAAGAGCCACTGTATCTATGATCGTAAACTCTCTCTCTATCCCCTGATCCTTGCAGTTTTTCTTAATAAAACTCATATCAAATTCCGCATTGTGGGCAACCATGATCGCACCCTCGCAGAACTTCATAAATTCCGGCAGAATCTCCTCAATCTTCGGTGCATCAATGACCATATCATCCTTAATTGAGGTCAATTCCTCGATTCGGAATGGAATTGGCACTTCCGGGTTTACAAATGTCGAAAAGCGGTCTGTAATGACACCACCGACTACTTTCACTGCACCGATCTCAATAATCTTATTCTTATCCGGGCTGAAACCGGTCGTCTCCAAGTCGAACACCACAAAGGTTTCATCGAGGCTCTGTCCTTTCGAATCTGTGATAATATCCTTCAAGTCGTCCACCAGATACGCTTCCACACCGTAGATAACCTTAAAATCGTCATCCGTACTCAGTGCATGGTTTGCATCCGGGAATGCCTGTACATCGCCGTGGTCGGTGATCGCAATCGCCTTATGTCCCCATTTCATGGCACGCTTTACGATGTCTTTACACTCGGACACACCATCCATATCACTCATCTTTGTATGACAGTGCAATTCCACACGCTTCTCCGGACTGGTGTCCATACGGGTGGTCGTAAAGTCTGCAATCTTCTTAATTCCAACGATCGAACCGATTGTTAATTCACTGTCAAACTTATCGATTGTCGTGACACCTTTGATTTTTAAGAATGCCCCTTTTTTCAGATTGCCAAGAAGCTCATCCCTGTCTTCATTTCTTGTAAATATTTTCAGGACAATGGAATCCGTAAAATCTGTGACCGACATGATAATGATTGTCTTTTCGTTACGGATCTCCCTCGTCTCAACCGTCATGACCTGACAGCGGATGGTAACTTCACCCATCTCACCCACGATTTTCTCCAATGGGATGGTTTCTCCATCCTCAATATCACGACCGTAAATTACATCCGGATTATCGGATTTTTTACCTCCGCCAAAGCCACCACCATCATAACGTTTTTTAAACTCTTTCCGCGGTCCGTCGTATGGTTTTTTTGCAGTATTTCCTGCACCATTTGCAGATTTTGCATCGTTTTTTGCAGGTTTTACGGCGTTTCCACCACCTGTAGAACCACTGTCTCCAGATGTTGTAGTCTGACCGGAAACTGCACTTTTTTCATTGGCATCTGAAGCAACTGCAACTGTCTCTCCGTCCTCATCCTTCAAATTGATATTTTTTAATATGTTTTTGATTTCAAACTGAATCTGAAGATCACTGTTTTTCTTGTATTTGCTCTCCTTTGGCTCCTCAAAGTCGAGGTCAACAATCAGGTTCATGCCACAGCGCTCACACACGATTTTCTCTAAAAATTCCACAATTTCATGGGAGCGTGTCTGTGCAATGATCGTATTTTCCAGCACAAGATGCAGATGACTGTCATCCGTAAATTCCATTTTGGAAGCACGCAGCAGATTGTATTCCATCAGACTGTAGGCTTTTAATTCCTCTAACATACTGTCCTTATACATATCCATCAGCGTGCGGGCGGTATACTGCTCGGAGAGCTGATACTTTTCGATAATACGGACATTCATCCGTTTTCCCTTAAATATCTGCTCCTCAATGGATTTTTCTAACTGCGTAATGTTATTTTTATGTATAAGATGACTGCCCAAAAGATAGACACGGATATGATCTCTCTCATGATTCATCCCTACCTTGGTAACTTCCATCTCAGATAAAATTTTCTTCATATCCCCGGACACATCCAGTGTCGGAAAGACATCAAAAAATAGTTTTGCCATAATTATTCATTCCAATGTAACAGTTCATAGCGGAGTGCCTCTAAAAGTTCTGACTCCGGCACTTTTTTGAATACCTCGCCATGTTTGATAATAAGTCCTTCTCCGATTCCTCCGGCGATTCCGATATCTGCCTCTTTTGCTTCTCCCGGACCATTAACAACGCATCCCATAACGGCAACTTTAATGTCAAGAGGAATGTCGGCAACCATATTTTCTACCTGATTGGCCAGCTGGATCAGATTGATCTGTGTTCGTCCACAGGTAGGACAGGATACTACTTCCACACCGCCTTTGCGGAGTCCAAGTGTTTTTAAAATTAATTTGGCAGATTTGATCTCCTCTAATGGATCTCCTGTCAGGGAAACCCGGATCGTGTCACCGATTCCCTGATGTAAGATCAATCCAAGTCCGATGGCTGACTTGATATTACCGCTGATGATCGTACCGGCTTCCGTGATCCCGACATGCAGCGGATGATCGGTCTGGCTTGTGATCAGTTCATGTGCTTTCACACACATCATAACATCCGAAGATTTAATACTGATGACAAGATTATCATATCCCATATCTTCAATCAGTTTCACTTTATCCAAAGCACTTTCTACCAGTCCCTCAGCCGTCACTCCATGGTATTTCTCCACCAGATCTTTTTCTAAGGAACCACTGTTTACCCCTACACGGATTGGAATGTTGCGCTCTTTTGCGACATCCACCACTGCCTTTACACGCTCCGCGCTTCCGATATTGCCAGGGTTGATACGGATCTTGTCTGCTCCATTCTCCATTGCTGCAATTGCAAGACGATAGTCAAAATGAATGTCTGCAACGACCGGAATCTGCACCTGTTTTTTTATCTCCTTTAATGCCTTCGCTGCATCCATCGTAGGCACTGCACAGCGGATGATATCACATCCGGCAGCTGTAAGCTGATTGATCTGTGCGGCAGTTGCCTCCACATTCTCGGTTTTTGTATTGGTCATAGACTGGATCAAAATCGGGTTGCCGCCGCCAATGATGCGGTTGCCGATCTTCACTGTTTTTGTCATAGTTCTTCTCCCTTTCGTATAAATTCTTACTGGATAATTGCGAAACTTTTTCTAATCTATATAAACAACTTACGAATGTCGTTAAACATGATCAGTATCATGAGTGCAAACAATATCA
>OCQC01001678.1_pt1 | contig 15493 bp, 9 predicted proteins | sample 1538401 | NCBI WGS metagenome assembly OCQC01 (sample SAMN04571689, study PRJEB22368) | human gut metagenome | biome: human gut; material: stool | host: Homo sapiens | place: Luxembourg | collected 2012-08-03 | reverse complement strand
CCCAGCCGTGAAATGTACCTTCTTTAAGTCCTGCAGCAACTTTAAAGTTGTCGATACAGTAGCTTGGCTCTGCGTCAGCTACTTCATCGTTGAGTGCTTTCCACTGGTAAGGGATGATTTCTTTAGTGACAAGTCTGGTGTATTTGTTCCAGAAAAAATCATCAACATTAAGTGCTTTTAATGGCAGTAAGTTTAATTTTTTTGTTCTCATACTATTCCTCGTTTCCGGAGCATATAAGCTCCATAAATCGTTAATGACATATGCTGACAGCTATGGTTCAGTCGGCATATGTAAATATTGTGCTTAATATTAAAAAGATGTGTAAAACATAAAAATGCTACATATTTTAATATACATTAAAGTAATTTAATTATATCTAAAAATAGATTGAAAGACAAGTGTAAAATGTTATATTTAGTGTATTTATTTCACCTTGACGAAAAATGTTGATAAGTGTACTTTTTTGTGAAAATGTAAAAATCGTAACAGTTCAGCCTTGCATTTAATAAATTCATAAACCTGCCAGCGAGCTGTCAGCCACTGCTATGCAGCTTAAGTTTATTTCATTTATAAATGAAAGGCTATTCTACCCAAAAAAGATAATAAACAATAAAATAAGCAAGCTTCTTTATTGCCAATTATCTTTTTTGTGCTGAACTGTTACTGAAAATCTAAAACATTTTAGTTTTTGTTTGACTAATTTCAGTTTATTATGTATAATGTTTATGAAAAATGTTATATAATTTATGTAAAAAATTGAATTTTTTTGTTAAAAACATTAAAAAATAGTCATATAATACATTGACTATTTTAGGCGTATATAAAATAAAAATGTAAGAGAATCATATAAAAAGAGTTGTTTTGTTATTTTGAGATGCGTAAGTTAGTGGTAAAATATTTTTTGCCTCTAATTTAATTTTATAAAAGATATCTAAGGGAAAAGAGGTTGAAAAATTGTTACATATAACATCATTGGACGACGGAATAGAAATATTCAAAGCACTTGGCTCCGATGTCAGAATACAGATATTAAATATATTGCTCGAAAACAGCAATATGAGTATGAAAGATCTGGCAGCAAGGCTGAATATAACAAATGGAGCACTTACGGGACATATCAAAAAACTTGAGAGCTGTGGACTTATTACAACATCGGCAGAGTCGGTAGTGCATGGCAATCAGAAGATATGCTCAGTTCACTGGGACAGGATAATAATTGACCTTGAAAAACAGGTTGAGGATGAGAATGTTTATAACACGGAAGTAAAGATAGGTCATTATTCAAACTATGATATTACACCTACATGTGGTCTTGCATCAAGCAAGGCGCTTATCGGCGAGGTTGATGATGCAAGGTACTTTGAGCATCCTGACAGATACAATGCTGAGATACTCTGGTTTACAAATGGTTTTGTAGAGTATGTTATTCCAAATTTTATTCCTGGATTTCAGAAGATTACACAGATATCAATCACAATGGAGCTTAGTTCAGAAGCACCGGGAGTAAACAGTGACTGGCCGTCTGACATAGAGTTTTATCTTAATGATAAACCGCTGGGATGCTGGACATCACCTGGAGATTTTGGTGATGTTAAAGGTCTTTTCACACCGACATGGTGGCCTGAAAACTGGAATCAGTACGGACTTTTAAAACTTCTTGTTATAAACAGAAAAGGCACATTTATAGATGGTCTTAAGATTTCAGATGTTACGATAAATGATTTTAATCTTGATTACAGAAGCAATATAAGATTTAAACTTGGTGTGGATGAAAATGCCACGCATAAGGGCGGTCTTACATTGTTTGGAAAGTCATTTGGAAATTATGGTCAGGATATTAATGTAGCCATCAGCTATACACCTATGACAGAGGATGAGATTTAAATATAACATAAAAATAAAACAGAACTGTTTAACAGTTCTGTTTTATTTGTTTTTTGCTGCAATAAAAAATCCCGCGGAATTGTACTGTTTCTAAAATTCCGTGGGATTAAATCATATTAATATGGCAGTTTGTCCGGTCGGACAATAGTGACAGCAGGAGTAAAACAAGCGTTTTGCTCTTTTTTATTGGCTGAACTTTAATAGCTGATTACTTAACTGTTACTTTATATGTAACCTTGTATTTGCCCATCTTTGCTGTTATAACAGCTTTACCTTTCTTCTTTGCAATAACTTTACCTGAATTATTAACTGCAAGTACGGCAGGTTTGTTTGATGACCATTTCACATTTGATAACTTAACACCATAGCCTTTTACTTTGAATTTAGCTGTTTTCTTTACTTTAAGAGAAGCTTTTTTGCTTGTGAACTTGATATAAGCTTTCTTGACTGTAAATGTTTTTGTGAGTGTCTTTGTCTTGTCACCTGAAGTTATTGTTGCAGTAACAGTAGTAGTACCGGCTTTTTTAGCTGTGAGAATACCATTTGCTGTTTCAGCAACACCCGGATTTGAAGAGGTGTATGTAACTTCTTTTGTAATGCTTGGTGATGCTGAAACAGAAAGCTTAGCTGTTTTACCGGTATTTCCGCCTGCATAGAGAGTAGTTGCTGATGCATTAAACTTCAATGTCGGATATGCAGCAGATTCTTCTTTATATTTTTCTTTTATGTTTTTGTCAGAAAGTGCAGTTGAATAAAATTCAATATTGTCAAACTGTGCGTTCTGTACATCTTCAAGGTACGACATAATACCGCTTCCTATACGGACATCATCAATATCGGATAATTTGTTATCTGAAAGTGCTTCTGAAAGAGAAACTTCCTGATTTGCACTTAAATCACCGTCAATATATGTTTTAACACCATCTTTAGAGACTGTATAAACAACATGACTCCATCTGCCTGAGATAAATGATGTCTGGTAACTTCCTTTTGCTGTTCTTTCCAAGCTTGCAAAGTCTGCGTAAACGCTTGAATGGAGTGCCGTGTATGGATAGCAGTTACGGTTCTTTGATGATTTTGCTTCAAATAATGCAGTTTCATCTGTAGTTTCCGAATTGACTTTTACCCACATTCCAACAGTAAAACCTGATTCATCAATGTTTTTAAATAGGTCGGAAGGAAGTGATAAATAGTTTTCATCACTCTTTGTATTCTTTATAGTAAGAACATTTCCGTACCAGTTATCTTTGCTTACTTTTGCATTGCCGATGAGTGTTGCGGCAGCACTATTTTTTCCGCTGTTTGCTACTGATTTTTCACTTACGGATTCAAAGTCATATTTATAATCAGGTATAAGGGATGATGCAAGAACTGTCGTTTTGTATGTTTTTGTAACAGTTTCATTTCCTGATTTTATAGTGGCAGTGAGTGTAACTTCAGTATCAGTTTCAGGTCTTGTAACTTTTCCGTCATTTGCGATAATGTCAGTATTGCTTGAAGACCATGTGATAGTTGAGCTATTAAATCCTTCAGTAGGAAGTGTGATGTCAGAAGTTGTCTTTGATGTTACAGGATGGTCTGCATCAAGGTTTCCTGCTGCTCTTTCAAGGATTTCTTTGTCCGTGTACTTATAAGCATCTTTTCTTACGCCCCAGACAGACTGGTTGTTTGTTCCGATTGCAGTAAATGTCATAACTTTTTTGCAATCAGATGATTCATCATGCTGAAGGAAGAATACACCGCTGTAAGTTACTTTGTTTATAACAGCGTTCATATAATATGTGCCGTCTTTTGATGTCCATGTACCTGTTACATCACCTGAAATGGTACCGTCTGCATTTAACTTTATCGACTGGGTCTTAGCAGTTGCAACACCCGATTTACCGTGGTTTACAAATTCGTATTCGCCGACTATATCATCTTTGGCATAACCTGTCTCTGAAATCTTATCACCTTTGTTTTCAAAAGGAGCAGTAACAGGCCAGCCTTCTTCATTCTGGAACTGCTGGTGAACTCTTAATTCGTGATAATCATCGCTGTCAGAAAATCTTGTGTGGTAGATAAGATACATCTGACCGTCATCATCTATCATTGCTGAGTTGTGCCCCTCGGCTTTGTAATACTTATCAAGGCATGAGAACTTGTATGTTCCCATAACTTTTATACCTACATCATTGTGGTCTTTGCCGTCTGATACATACATATTTGCGTTATTGCCTGCTGCATCGACGAAAGGTCCGTCAGGATTTTTTGAGCGGAAAAGTCTCATGTTATATCCGCCGTCAACACCAAGCCAGTCATATGACATATATAAATAGAAGTAATCCGTTTTTTTATCGTAGAGTATGAAAGGACCCTCACCTGAAGTTGCCTTACCGCCGGCAATTCTTGTACCGAAATACTGGTCTACCTGAAGTCCGTCATCTCTTGTATATGTCTTGCCGGGATATTTTGCCTTGCCGGTAGCAGGGTCAATCTCAAGTGTGAATATACCGCCTGACCATGAACCGTAAGTCATCCACATCTTTCCAGATTTATCATAGTAGATTTCAGGATCGATTGCATTAGGAGCATAAGAATTGTTATAAGAGTCTCCTGATGACCATGTTGTATCATATTTTTCAATCTGACCGCTCTTTATAAGGTCCGGAATATTTGTATTTGTATAACTTGTATCTTTAGAACCCTCGAAAGCCGGTTTATTCTTTGTGAAACCTGAGTAGATAAGAGTATCGACACAAGTGAAAGGTCCCTCAATGCTCTGTGAGACACCAAAAGCAATGACTGAACGAACTGCTGTTGAACTTGTGCAGAAGTAGATCATATAAGCACCTTTTGTACCGTCAGTGTTTACATAATCAGGATTCCAGAAAACATCAGGAGCCCATACATTATAAAAAGAAGCATCTTCATCATGGTCACCTGCCCACTTAAATGGCTTTTTAAGGTTTTCAGGCATATTTCCGAAAACAAAGTTGTTTGTTGCACTGGTTGAATCACCTGCATTAAGATCGTTTGAAAGCTTTGTCCAGTTTACAAGGTCAGTTGATTTTGCTGCAGCAGTGTGTGAACCATATACATAATATATACCGTCACTTGATTTTGTGATAGATGGGTCATGCACGGAAACTCTCGTAGGAGAAGTCGTTACATGAGTTACGCTTGCAGCTTTTGCAACAGATTCATTATTAAATAAGGAAAGACTTGGTAATGAAGTCGTTGCAGTTGACAAAGCAAGTGCTGTCGAAAGTACGATGGCACCAGCCCGCTTAAAGTTTTTCTTCATAGTGTTACCTCCGAAAATTTGTTTTTTGTTTATAGTTATTTCATATAAAAGAATAACATATTATATACTAATTTACAACAAAAATACTATTTTATTTTGAAAAAAACTAAAATAATTGTGTCAAAAATATGTAAAATGCATAAAAAACCTAAAAAAATCCATCTTTTATATTGCAAGTTTTGCATAAATTGTATATAATATTAAACAAATTATAAAATAATTTTTGTTTTACTAAAAATTATAAAATAACAAATTTCTTGGGAGGAGAAAACAGTATGAGAAAGACAAAATTATTTGCAAGCATACTTGCACTCAGCCTTGTTGCTACATCTGTTCCTGCAATCAATAGTTTTTCAGGTTCAGACAAAGCAGAGGCATCTGAGACGGAAGTGTCTGTAACATCAGGCAGCAGTATAGTTAAAGAACCGCTCGGAGAGGGTGAAGTTGAAGTGGCAAAGAGCCGGTACACAAATCCTATCGGCGGATACGACAACAATGGCAAACTTACATATGGCGGTGACCCGGCAGCTATGGTAGATGGAGATACGGTCTATCTTTATACGGGACATGATGTTGCTACGGGAGATTCATATGTAATTGACGGTTGGATTTGCTACTCTACAAAGGATTTGCTTAACTGGAAATATGAGGGCGAGATAATGAGTTCCAAAGATATTTCATGGGCAAATGTTGCTGACTCAGCATGGGCAGCTCAGACTGTTAAGCACAATGGGAAATATTATTTCTACTATTGTACATGGGACAAGACAGCAAAGGCAAGCAGCAAGATTAAAGCAGGTGAGCAGTCAATCGGTGTTGCCGTATCAGACAGCCCTACTGGTCCGTTTAAAGATTTAGGAAAGCCTATTGTAAGCGGCGAAGTTACTGATTTCGGAACTGAGTCAAGCGAGTGGAATGATATAGACCCTACGGTATGGATTGAGAAAGATGACAAGGGCGAGGAGCACCGTTATCTTGCATGGGGAAATGGAAACTATTATATCTGTGAGTTAAATGATGATATGATTTCGGTAAAAGACCAGAATGGTGACGGAAAGATTACAGGTGGAACATCAACAAAGACCGCTGATGTTATCCAGAAAACATCAGTTACTTCATATACTGAAGCACCATGGCTTTACAGAAGACAGGATGCAAATGGCAATTACTATGGACAGTATTATCTCTTCTATGCTTCAGGATGGAGAGAGGGAATGTCATATGCAACCACCGATGATTTATTAAATGGCGAGTGGTCAGAGGGAAAAGAAATCGCAAGACCAAATGTCACATCAAACACAAATCATATGGCAGTTATCGATTTTAAGGGAAAGACATATTTTATCTATCACAATGGTGCACTTGCAGGTGGAAACGGATACCGCAGAGTTGCAAATATCACTGAACTTAAGTTTAATGAAGACGGAAGTATTGATGAAGTACCTGAGACAACAGCAGGCATAGCAGGAACTACTACAAAGATTTACACAAAGGCGGGTGCAGGTGTTCTTGCACATGAAAATTTCCTTAATTCATTTGATGATGCAGATTATCCTTATGAAAATGTTTATGTAGGTGCTATGGGATATTCTGATGTAAAAGATGCACAGTGGGTACTCACAGACGGTAAGTCTGACAAGACAAAACCTGCATATGTGTCAATCCAGTCTGAAAATAAGTCAGGACTTTATCTTACTGTAAATGATAATGGTAAGGTTACACTTAACCAGGATTCAACCGGTACTGATGAGATGGCAAAAAGACAGACATTCAGAAGTGTAAAGGCACTTGACGGCTCTGAGGACGGAGTTTCATTTGAGAGTGTTTACAAGCCGGGACAGTATCTTACAATAGTAAATAATGCACTTAAGATAACAGACGGCACAGACAAGGCAGCTGCAACATTTGTTGTAGGTGAGAACAGTGAAACACCGGTACTTCGTGGTATCAGCCTTACGGCAGGAACAAATGTCATAACACAGGGACAGAAGATAAGTAAGATTAATTTCTCAAATGTAAAGGCAATCTACTCTGATGAGACACAGAAAACATTGGCTGCATCTGATTACAAAGTTGACTATTCAAAAGTCAATGTAAATAAAACAGGAACGCAGTATGCAACTGTATCTTATACAGAGGGTGACATCACAAAGACTGTTTCAGTGGGTGTGACAGTAATGCCAAAACTTAAAGCTGTTACAAGTCTTAAAGCAAAAGTAACAAAGAAGAAAAAAGCTAAAAAGGCGAAAGTCGTACTTTCATGGAACTATTCATCAAAAGTAACAGGATATGAAGTATATTATAAGACAAGCAAAAACGGTAAGTTTAAATATGCTACGGAAGTAACAGGCAAGAAGTGCACTGTATCAGAAGAGACAACATTTAAGGCAGGAAAGACTTACTGGGTAGCTGTCAAAGCCTACAGAGAGTATAACGGAAAGACACTTACGGGACCTGTCAAATCAATCAAAATAAAGATTAAGAAATAAAAAAGATAAAGCAGATATTTTGTTTTAGTATAAGCTGCCTGATAATGCGGTGGTTTTAAGCATGATTTGTCTTGTATATGACAAATTATTTATTCGTAAAATACTTTATGAATAAATATACAAAAAAAGTTATATTTACGAATTGTTAATAAATTAGTCATAAACTGTTGACAAAATAGGCGGCTAATGCTAAAATAATTTACAAATCAATAAAACATATTCTTTTATTAAAGGGAGGAATAAAACAATGTATAAGAAATTATTAAGCGGAGTTTTAGCAGCAGCTATGGTTGTTGGAGGAGCAGCTTATGCAGCACAGCCACAGACAGCAGCAGATGCAGCATCAGCTCCAAAGCCAAAGTACACATTCAGCATGAATGGTGCAAGCAAAAAAGTAGTAGGAGTTGCACGTAAAGGTGATACAGCAAGTGGTGGAACAGGAAAGACAAAGACAGGTGTTTTACCTACGGCAAACAAGAAAGCAAAGCTTCAGTATAAGAAAGGTAAACATGGAAAGGCTCTTTACATCTCAAGAACAGTAGGTGGAAAGGCAGCTTCTATGGGTGCTGAGCTTAAAGGTGTTAAGCTTGGAAAGGGTTCTTGGACAGTTTCATTCTGGGTTAAACCTGAGACAGACCTTTCAAACTTCATGGCTATGTTCTTCACAGGAAGCCATATTACAGATCCTAAGAACACAAAGTGGCTTTCAATTACAAAGGATTCATGGCTTGATAACAAGTCTAACTCTCCTACAATCTGGTCACACAGTGTATCAAATGGAAAGAATGATCAGTTCCCATGGTATGGTCACCAGGATAAAAAAGGTAAGTGGACAGCAGACCTTGCAGTATCAAAAGGAAAATGGACACACATCACACTCGTTGTAAATACAAAGAAGACTTCTTGGGATAAGAAGGGTTATTGTGAGTATGGTAAAAAGGGTGAAAAGACATATGTTAAATCTTACCATGCTTGGACATATGTAAACGGAAAACTTTTCGGAAACGGAACAGTTGCAAAGGGAACTATGTCAAACTCTAACAAGTTCTTCCTCGGACTTAATGCTTGGGATACAGGATTCAAGGGATACATCGATGATGTTAAACTTTGGAACAAAGCACTTTCTCCAAAGCAGGTTAAAGCTATCGCTAAATAATTAAATCAAAGTTTGATTACAGATAGTTTAGTATAAACTGTATATAAAACAGTTACATATGCGTAGTGAAATTGTAAAAATTTCACTACGCATTTTTGCTGTGTTAATAAAAATTGTGCAAAATATGAAAAAAATATATGAAATATTTTATTTTTATGTTGACTTTTTGTGATATCTATGTTATTATAATAAAAACTAAAATAGTTTACGAAAACTTTAATGAATTAAAATCGAGAGGAGAATTAGACATGAGAAAGAAAATTTTAGCAATCGCACTTGCAACAACAATGGCATTTTCAACAGCAGTAGTTGCTGTACCAGCAAACAAGAATGTAGCAGAAGCGGCAGTTGGTGATGCAACAGTTAAGGATCTTGATATTGGAGATGCATTTACAGCAAATACAGGTGATGAAGATGTTAGCGGAAACTTCCAGCTTGTATATAAATTTACAAACAAATCAGTTGGAACAAACAACTGGGACAATTACATTGTAGAAATTTTTGACGGAGCAGGACAGTACATTTCAACTCGTGCAGATAACTTTGGATGGTTTGCAGGAACATGGCTTGATGATGGCTCAACTATGGAGTGGGGCGATGGTGCTGCTGATTGGAATACATACCTTGAAGTTATGAAAGATGCTTCGGTTACAGTAACAGTAAAGAGAGTTGGCTCAAAAATTACTATCACAAACAAGATTGTAAGCAATGCAGATTCATCAAAATCTTATAAATTCGTAGCAAATTGTGATGTTCCTAATGCAGCAGATGCACTTAAGGTTCATCTTACAGGTGAAAAAGTTGGACTTTCTGGTATAACTACAGAGTATAAAAAGGTATCAGCATCAAGCAATTCAAACAGTTCATCATCTTCTAAGAAGAAGTCAATGTCTGTAAAGAAAGTTACAGCAAAGGCAGGAAAAAAGGTTGTTAAAGGAACTGTTTCAGTTGCAAAAGCAAAAGTAAAAGTTACAGTTGGAAAAGATAAAGCTAAAACAGCTAAAGTAAGTGGAAAGAATTTCACATTGAAGGTTTCTTCTAAACTTAAGAAGAACACAAAGATTACTGTAAAGGTTACAAAGTCTGGTTATAAGACAGTAACAAAGACAGTAAAGGTTAAATAGGTTATAAGTTTATATTTGTAACATAAATTTTCTCATTTATTATCCAAAATAGAGAGTCGGTTATGCCGGCTCTCTATTTTGTTGTAAAATACTATTCAAGTGTTTTATTTGATAAGTTTTGTTCATTAAGCAAGAAAGTGTTTGACTTCATGTCATATGGGAAATATAATGGTTGATGTCTAAGTAAGGAGCGTCTTACTAAAGTTATATATGATTAACTTTAAAGATATTTATCATGAACGGACAAAACATTTATTTTACAAATACACATGATAGGAGACAGCAACGATGAGGAAACTTATTAAGAAAAGCATGGCAGTCGCATTGTCAACGGCAATGGTTGTCACACTGGGATATGCAGCAGACATTAAAACAAAGGCAGCAGATGATTATACATATCTTTATGCCGGACTTACATGGGAGCAGTATTGGGATGCAGAGGATATTTACCTGCAGAGTACAAAGAGTATGACTGATGCAAACACTGAGGCTGATGCAAGAGGAGAGTTGGATAAAGGTGCTTTTGATGCTGTTTCAAGAGCAACTACAAATCATGGACTTCATAGAGGAAGTTATCAGTGTGATACTGTTATCTATGGTGAAGATGGAAGTGAGTTTAATGTATCTCATTGGTCAGCAGATGGAAAAACACTTTATCTCACAGACGGAACAAGTGTATCATACAGCAAAGGAACTATCACAAAGGCTGACGGTTCACAGACAAAATTAAAAGAATACAAAGTTACAGGTCTTAAATATGTTCCTGTTGCCGTAAAGAAATCTGAACTTTCTGATTTTAAGAAAATCTATAAAGTTGTTGAAAATGACGGTGAACTTGCAGGTGGTTACAGTGAGATGAATCTTTCAGCTTATGACCTTAAAGCAGATGTTACTGCAAATACAAACGGTCTTAAGACTGCGGCAGAGCAGAAAGACGGAACATTTAAGTTTAGTGCAAGAAAGACAGGAAATGACTCAGGTATAAAGGATGAGACGCTTGCAAAAGCTTCAAAGCTGAAAACTCAGGTTCAGAAAGCAAATGGAAGTTATGGTGAATTTTTAAGAGTAGACTTAAACAATGCAGATGATGCAGATACATCAAAAGGCGAGGGTTACGGTGCACTCGGTGCAAAGATGCAGGCTGTAAAGTGGACATATTATGGAAATGACTCTACACGCAAAAATGCACTTGCAACATTTGGTACAAAATTTGCGGCGGACAACTGGATGCACAAAGCAATGGGTATTCAGCTTGGTCTTACAGATTCATATAGAGCAGCACTTCCGGGTGGAACAGACGGAACGGGCTATTGGAGTATTACAGTCTATGCACTTGGTTTTGAGGACACAACAGTTGATTTTGAAGTGACAGAGGACAATATCGTTGACACGGTTACAACTACTGAAAATGCCGACACAAGCAAGCTTGAAGCACTTGTTAAAGATGCTAAGACATTAAAAGAAGCTGATTACACGGCGGACAGTTGGAAGAATTTTGCAGGAGAGCTTGAAGAAGCAGAGGAAGAACTTGCAAAAACAGCTCATTATCAGGCGGTTGTAGATGAAGCTTACAATCATTTAAGCGACGCAATGAAAAATCTTGTAAAAGCTGTAAAGACACCGAAAACACCAACAGGCGTAAAGGTAAAAGCTAAAAAAACAAAAGCGGTAGTAAGCTGGAAAAAATCAGCTAATGCAGCAAGTTATCAGGTGCAGTATTCACTTACAAAAAACTTTAAAAAGTCAACAACAAAGACTACAAAGAAAACAACATTGACAGTAAACGGATTAAAATCAGGTAAAAAATATTTTGTAAGAGTAAAAGCTGTAGGAAGTGGAAAAACAGCAAGTAAATGGTCTGCCGTAAAGAATGTGAAAGTTAAATAGTTTAGCAAATATTTATAAACAATAAACAAAAGGAAGGTATTATATATGGTGCGATAGTGTCGCATCATGGTGAGCCTTCCGTTTTGTGCGTTATACAGGGGTATGGAAAATATTGCCTGAAAAAATAAAAATGGATAGAAAGAAAATAAAGCCTATTGCATAGAGTGATAATTGGTGTATGGAGATTTGATTGGTGCAAATGTGTGTGAATATGATGTATTTGTGAATTATAAAATAGAGATTGTTTGGAAGTGAGGAAGAGATTTGAAAGATAAGATTACGGAAAAGAATAATATTGAGGATACAGATAGAAATATAGAAAAAAATATCATTAAAGATAAGGCTATAGAAAAGAATAATGTTGAAGATACGGGAAATGCTGTTGCAAAAAATATAACAGGAGAAGATAAGGTTTTTGAAAAGATAAAAATATCAAAAAATCTTACCCAAAATCTGAAAATGCTGATTTTTATTATTCCATCAATAGTGATAGCCGGATTTTCACTTCGTGGAATATATGTTGCAAATAATGACCTTGCACATTACAGGAAAATTGAGAAAAATATTTTAGCGGATATATCTGGCGGAAACGATGATACTAAGCAGAAATCAGAGGATAAGGCGGATAATGATAAAACAGATACAAAGTTAAGTGATACAGATACAAAGACAAAAGTAACGGCTGTTGCTGATACAAAGAAAAAGAGCGGGAAACCTGCTGACGGAGAATTTATTTGTGAAAAATTCGGCTATACGGTAAGTCTGAAGGTGAGGTTTAAAAATGGGGAGACAGTTGCGGTTTATGGGATGAAAATGTCAGGCAATACGGACAGTGCAAATAATGCATTTATGAATAATGCATGGAGCGGCATGGTAAACAGGCTTGTAGGAAAAAATGTGTCTGATGCAGATGCGGTATCGGGGGCTACATATTCGTCAAAAGCAATTATAAATGCATATATGGATGCTTATAATAAGGCAGTTGCAAAGGCAGATGGAAAGACGATAAGGAAAACTGTATTAAAAAAGACTACCATGCCTGTTTCGACAAAAAAGCCTGTGGCAATAAAAGTTGATAAAAAGAAAAAAGTGCCAAAAAGCAGTATAGCAGACGGAAATTACAAAGTCAGTGCGGTATGTGAGCCTGATGAAAATGAAGATTTTGAAAAATATTCACTTAGTGCGGTTGTGAAATTTTCAAAAGGAAAATGCGTAGAGATAGCTGATTTTTTATCAACAGCCGAAGCAAACAAGAATTATTACATGAGAGCGGCGAATGGAGCATCAGGATCAAAGGGTGTTGTCGGACAGATAATAAGCAGGCAGTCGTCAGATGGGATAAGTGCGGTATCGGGAGCTACCTGTTCCTCAAAAACAATAGTGAACCTGTATCTGAAAGCACTTAATAAGGCGGCAAAAAAAGGAGGGATAAAACCGCAGAAAACTCCCGCTCCTTCAAAAATTCCGGTTGAAGTACCTGCACCGACAGATACGGCAGTACCATCAAATACAGGAAATCCTCTACAGACAGATGTGCCGGCTTCTTCAAAGCCTCTAACATCTTCTGAACCTATGACAAGCAGTACGCCGCAGGATACGACTTCACCTGAGCCGTCAATTCTGCTTAGAAGCGGTACATATTCTAAAGTGGCAACGGTATATCCTGATGAGTCAAAAGCATTTGAGGAATATACGATTTCGGCAGATTTGTTATTTAATGACAATCACTTTGCTGGATTTTCAAATGTGGTTCTTTCAGATGAGACAAACCGATTTTACTATAATAAATCGGTAAACGGAACAAAGAAAATTCCGGGACTTCTGACTCAGATAAATGCGGCACTAAATGGCGAGCTTGATGCGGTGTCAGGTGCGACCTGCACATCCAAAACTCTTATAGGTATGTATCGTGAGGCATTTGATGAAGCTGTTATAAAATAACTGTTGTAAAAATGCAATAGTAATACAGGTATAAACGGGGCGGAAAGACAAAAAGACGGATATTTAGGAAGAGTTTGATAAATAAAAAGGCGGTAAACTGATGAGAGTTTTTATTATAAAAAGCGTTAATCTGTTGATTGTTGCAGGGATAATAGCTTTATACTGCATCAATGTGCGCAAAGTCGGTGAGGAGAAAAAAGCAATAGCCGAAAAAACAGATAAAAAAGAAGTTGCAAGTGATGATGGTAATAACATTTATTTTGCTGATGACGGTATTTATGAGGGCAGCGGTGACGGATTTGGCGGAGAGATAAAAGTCCGTCTTACCGTAAAGGACAATAAGCTTGAAAAAGTAGAGATATTATCGGCTGAAAACGAGACGAAAGATTATCTTGAGTCGGCAAAAAAAATACTTGATGATGCCATTGATAAACAGTCGGTTGATGTTGATACGGTATCGGGAGCGACATTGTCGTCAAACGGTATAATAAGTGCGATGAAAGATGCCATAAAAAACGGAAAGGTAAAAGTTTAGAAACAATGAATATTAAAGAAAAAATAAGGACTTTAAAGATTTTCAGGGTGATAGTACAGATAATATTTTTTATATTTATGCCGTCACTTTTCTCACAGGCATTTGCAGGTGTGAAAGAAGCGGTGGCACTGATAGGAAAAGGCGAAAATCTCATATTATCTGATTTTGTGATAAAACTGTTGATATTATGTACTGTTACGATTATATTTGGGAGGATATTTTGTGGATTTGTCTGTTCATTCGGTGCTGTTGGAGACTGGTTTTATATGCTCTCAGAATTTATTCAGAAAAAGACGGGGAGAAAATTACCTGTCATACCGTCAAAATGGCAGGTTTACTTGCAAAAATTAAAATATATCGTGCTGATTTGTGTCATTGGATTTTGCTTTTTGGGAAAAGGGGAATATGTTACAAAATACAGTCCGTGGACGGTATTTTCTCTTATAACGAGCAGAAACTTTAAACTTGGTGCATACATTACCGGAGTTGTGCTGTTATTACTGATAGTAGTCGGAATGATGCTTAAGGAAAGATTTTTCTGTCAGTTTCTCTGCCCTCTTGGAGCAGTGTTTTCACTACTTCCAAAACTTCCGATATTTCATGTAAAGAAGAAAGGGCAGCAGTGCTTTGACCGTTGTAGTGCCTGTACAAACAGATGCCCCGTTCATTTGAAATATGATGAAGCAGATATAAGGGACGGAGAATGTATAAGCTGTGGCAGATGCTTTGTCGTGTGTCCGCACAGGATAAAGAAGAATAAGTAAGCGGTTGGCAGTAAGTGGGAGAGCAGTGAAAATCTAAAAGGATAAAAGTTATTTTGGCAGGGAAAGAAAACTCACAATTGCGAAAATGCAAAATATTATTTATATGCAGGAAAGCCGTAATTGTGAGATTATAAGAGAAAATGTTATAAAGCCGGGCAGAAAATCATAAAAATGTGCATATATAGCTGAAAAATGAATATTATTTATATGAAATAAAAGCACGGTGTTATGAGCAGGTGGCAGAGAAAATTGCGAATATCTGCTTAACAGCCAAGATAAAATGCTGCGAAATTCAAGTTTGTACAGCAATGTTGAAATTCATGTAATTATAAAATTATGATGCAAGGGGCAAAATACCTTTTGACCCCAACATCAAAATTGTGGTAACAGTTCAGTCTTGCATTTCTTACATTCATAAACCTGCCA
>OCQC01001671.1_pt1 | contig 15520 bp, 9 predicted proteins | sample 1538401 | NCBI WGS metagenome assembly OCQC01 (sample SAMN04571689, study PRJEB22368) | human gut metagenome | biome: human gut; material: stool | host: Homo sapiens | place: Luxembourg | collected 2012-08-03 | reverse complement strand
GCCTCGATTGTAGCAGGAACAAAATATAGAGGACAATTCGAGGAGCGTATAAAAGCAATTCTAAATGAGTTGTCGAAGAATCCGAATATTATTTTATTTATCGACGAGATTCATACTATTGTCGGTGCAGGTGGAGCCACAGGGTCTCTTGATGCTGCCAATATGTTAAAACCGGCTCTTTCGCGGGGAGAGATTCAGTGTATCGGTGCTACAACACTCGATGAATATAGGAAAAATATAGAAAAAGATGGTGCTTTGGAACGCCGTTTCCAAAAGATTATGGTCGAGCCTACAACTCCCGAGGAGACTCTGCAAATCCTCAATAATATAAAAGGTAGGTACGAGGATCACCATAATGTCACCTATACCGATGATGCATTGGAGGCGTGTGTCAAATTGACAGACCGTTACATAAGTGACCGTAATTTCCCGGACAAAGCCATTGATGCATTGGACGAAGCTGGGGCGCGAGTGCATGTTTCTAATATTATTGTCCCCAAAGAAATCGAAAGTTTGGAGGCTCAAATAGAGACTTGCCGGGAAGATAAAATAAATGCTGTTAAATCCCAAAACTATGAGCTTGCGGCGAGTTTTAGAGACAAGGAAAAAGAATTGCAACTTTCCCTTGAATCGGCGAAAGCAAACTGGGAAAGGCAGATGCAACAACATAGAGAGATTGTCAATGAGGAAAAGGTTGCCGAAGTTGTCGCTATGATGACTGGTGTCCCGGTGCAGCGTATCGCACAAGCTGAGGGAAATAAACTTTTAGCTATGTCGGGAGAGTTGAAGCGCGAAATTATCGGGCAAGATGATGCTGTCGATAAAATTGTAAAAGCGATACAGCGAAATCGTGTAGGATTAAAGGATCCGGGGAAACCTATCGGCACTTTCATGTTTTTGGGCCCTACTGGTGTGGGTAAAACACATTTAGCAAAGAAATTGGCCGAATACTTATTTGACTCGAAAGATGCTCTTATCCGAATAGACATGAGTGAATATATGGAGAAATTTACTGTGTCCAGACTGGTCGGAGCCCCTCCGGGATATGTGGGATATGAGGAAGGAGGACAGTTAACGGAGAAAGTGAGACGTAAACCCTATTCGGTTGTGCTGCTCGATGAAATAGAAAAGGCTCACCCCGATGTCTTTAATCTATTGTTGCAAGTCTTAGACGAAGGACGCCTAACCGATAGCTTGGGGCGTAGAATCGATTTTAAGAATACGATTCTGATTATGACATCTAATATCGGTACGCGTCAATTAAAGGATTTTGGACAAGGAGTAGGATTCTCGACTAATACTGTTTCGGAAAAGGATTATTCGAGGGGCGTTATACAAAAGGCGTTGAATAGAGCTTTCTCTCCCGAATTTTTAAATCGTATCGACGATATTGTAATGTTCGACCAATTGGATAAAGAATCTATTTTCAAAATTATCGATTTGGAACTAAGCGGATTTTACAAACGGGTGGAAACACTGGGTTATCATCTGACTATTACCGACGATGCCAAAAACTTTATTGCCGAAAAGGGGTATGATATTCAGTTTGGAGCCCGACCTCTAAAACGGGCCATACAGAAATACCTCGAAGATGAACTTGCCGAAATGATTATTCGGGCGACGGTTCAAGAAGGTGATACTATTGTCGTTGATTTTGATAAGGAGAATCAGAAGATCGTGTCTTCGATTCATAATTCCCAAACGAAATGACAAATAATAGTTGAATAAGTCAAAATGTCAGACTCAAAGAGTCTGGCATTTTTTTTGAAAAATCATAGTCAGAAATTTAAATGATAAAAATATACAATTATGCAAAAAGGTACAATTGGGGTTACAACCGACAATATCTTCCCCGTCATTAAAAAATTTTTGTATAGCGACCATGAAATATTTTTAAGGGAGCTCGTTTCTAATGCTGTGGATGCCACTCAGAAATTGAAGACATTATCTTCTTTTGGCGATTTCAAAGGTGAGTTAGGCCCGATGAATGTCACAGTGTCGATTGATAAAAATAAGGGGACGTTGACTATATCGGATCGCGGTATAGGAATGACAGCCGAAGAGATAGACAAATATATCAATCAAATTGCTTTTTCGGGGGCCGAAGAGTTTTTGGAAAAATATAAAAATGATGCGAATGCCATTATCGGGCATTTCGGGCTGGGATTTTATTCTTCTTTCATGGTTTCCAAAAAAGTAGAAATACGTACATTATCCTATAAAGAAGGAGCCCAAGCAGTCATGTGGAGCTGCGATGGTTCTCCGGCTTACGAGATGACCGATATCGAAAAGAGCGAACGGGGAACAGATATTATTTTATATGTCGATGATGACAATAAGGAATTCCTTGAAGAACAACGTATCGAGACCCTGTTGAAAAAATATTGCCGTTTCTTGCCTGTTCCCGTTGTGTTTGGAAAAGAACAAGAATGGAAAGACGGGAAATATGTCGATACAGACAAGGATAGGGTCATTAATGATATGGAGCCTGCATGGACTCGGAAGCCGACAGATTTGACCGATGAAGATTACAGGAAATTCTATGCCGATCTTTATCCGGGAATAGATGAACCTCTGTTTTGGATTCATTTGAATATCGACTATCCGTTTAAGTTGACGGGAATTCTTTATTTCCCGAAAATCAAAAATAATATCGATATCAATCGATACAAGATACAATTATATTGCAACCAAGTATTCGTTACCGATTCGGTAGAGGGTATCGTTCCTGATTTCCTAATGCTTTTACAGGGTGTGATTGATTCACCCGATATTCCGTTGAATGTTTCGCGTTCATATCTGCAAAGCGATTCTAATGTAAAGAAAATATCGGGGTATATCACTAAAAAGGTTTCAGAGCGTCTGCAAGAGATATTCAACAGCGATCGCAAACAGTTCGAGGAGAAATGGGACGATTTGAAAATCTTCATCGAATATGGTATGCTGTCTGATGAGAAATTCTACGAGCGTGCTCAGAAATTCGTATTATTGAAAGATACGGAGGATAAATATTATACGCTCGATGAATATAAAAAACTGATAGAGGGCAACCAAACCGATAAAGACGGACAACTCGTTTATCTGTATGCCACTGATAAGGAAGCACAATACAGTTATATCGATACGGCTGTATCAAGAGGTTACGATGTACTATTGATGAACGGACAGCTGGATCCTCATTTCATCGGTATGTTGGAGCAGAAATTAGAGAAAAGCCGTTTCGTGCGCGTGGATAGCGATCTGATCGATAAACTAATCAAGAAATCGGATACAACTTCAAATACAGCTCTCGATGAGCAACAGCGCGATATGATGACTTCTGTTTTCAAATCGCAGATCCCTGCTATGGAGAAAAGCGATTTCTTGGTTATGTTCGAGCCCGTAGGTGCGACTGCTCAACCTATCGTTATTACGCAAAATGAATTTATGCGTCGTATGAAAGATATGGCTGCTATACAATCAGGAATGGCTTTCTATGGGGAGCTTCCCGATAGCTATAACCTCATAGTGAACACAGATCACCCTCTTTCGCAAAAGGTTATTGCTGATACCGAAAGTGCTTGTAAGAGTGAATTAACTCCTATATTGGACGAGTTGAAAACTGTCAATGAAGAAATCGAACGGTTACAAGAGGCCAAAAAAGATAAAAAGGACGATGAAATTCCCGTAGCAGATAAGGAGGCTTTGAAGCATGCTGAGGAAAAGGCAAAAGAATTGAGAGCAAAGGAATCGGATATATTGAAGACTTATGCCGACCGGACACCTTTGGTTCGTCAGTTGGTCGACTTGGCTCTGCTTTCCAATAATATGTTGAAGGGAGAGGCTTTGAGTAAATTTATCAAACGGTCGGTTGAAATGCTCTAACAAGCTATACAGATATAAAGTAATACTTTAATATCTGTTCGCAAATATAATATTGAACTGATACTTTAATAGCGAATGTGGATTGTTTCATCTAATACAATCCACATTCGCTATTTTTATACTATTGATAATAAATTAATTACAAATTAAACCACCAATAAGCTCTTTTACGGATGCAATGTTATTCCTATCGAGATATTCGTCTATTCCGTCCGCTATTTTTTCAGTTATTTGAGGATCTATGAAGTTAGCTGTTCCGACCTCTATGGCAGATGCACCGGCCAATATAAATTCAATGGCATCGGTGGCGTTCATGATTCCACCCAATCCTACAATAGGGATTTTTACGGCATGGTAAGTTTGCCAAACCATACGCAATGCGATGGGCTTAACACATGCACCGGATAATCCCCCTGTAATTGTAGAGAGTACTGGCCTGCGACGATTTGAATCAATAGCCATACCCAGCAGAGTATTGATCAAGGATACAGCATCGGCGCCTTCGGCCTCGACTGCTCGGGCTATCTCGGTAATATCGGTAACGTTTGGCGAAAGTTTGACAATCAGAGTTTTAGGATAAACGGCACGCACAGCTTTTACCACAGCGGCAGCACTTTGGCAGCTTGTCCCGAAAGCCATTCCACCCTCTTTCACATTCGGGCAAGAGATGTTTAACTCAATTCCCGGAATCTTGTCCAATGCAGCGATTTTCTCTGCCGTGACGGCGTAGTCTTCTATTGAGGATCCCGATACATTTACCAAGAAATGGGTATCGATATCTTTTATGCGAGGATATATATTTTCGATGAAGTAATTGACACCTTTGTTTTGTAATCCTACTGCGTTGAGCATTCCCGAAGGCGTTTCGGCCATACGTGGATACGGGTTGCCTTCTCTATGATGCAGCGTCGTTCCTTTTACAATGACTCCTCCCAGCCGAGATAAATCGACGAAATCGGCAAACTCTTCGCCGTAGCCAAACGTTCCCGATGCCGTCATTACGGGATTCCTCAAAAGCAACCCGCCTATATTTACTTTCAAATCTGCCATTTTAGTTTTTCTATATTAAAGATAGGACCTTCCTTACATACACAAGTATTGCCTTCGATCGTATCTTCTACGCAACAGAGACATGCGCCTACGCCACAGGCCATCATATTTTCGAGAGATACTTCACAGGATATGTTTCGTTCATGAGCAAATCGGGCTACGGCTACCATCATGGGTTTCGGGCCGCAAACATATAGCTTATCGAGTTTGCTATTTAACAAGGAGTGCTGAGTCACGAATCCTTTTTCGCCCAAAGAACCGTCTTCGGTGGAAATATATACATCTCCAAACTGCCGAAACATTTCATATTGCAGTATATCCTTGTCTGAACGGAATCCTAACAAAAATTTGGGGGTATAATTCCGTTCTTTCAAGTATTTACCCCAATATAGCATCGGGGCTATTCCAACGCCTCCTCCGATAAGCAATATATTCGAATCTGTTTCATCGGGTAAACTGAATGTATTACCCAATGGTAAAACTAAATTAATACTATCTCCTTGTTTCAAATCGCATAAAGTCCGAGTTCCTTCACCGGCTTTTCTTATCAATAGCCATAGCTCATTGCGAGTGGAATCGACGAAATTGATAGAAATCGGACGCCTTAAAAATGTACCGGGAGACCGGTCTACACGAACCTCGACAAACTGCCCGGGTAACATATCGGGCAACGGTTCATTATTATCGGGTTTCAATTTCAAAAGAGCATAATTATCGTGCAGTTTTGTGTTTTCAACAACCCGAAAGTCAAGAATATATTTTTTCATAAAATTATTTTAGCTGAACAAAGATAGTATAAACCCAAAAGCGAAACAAAAGTTTATCGGATTATGCAATCGTTTTATTTCTCCTTTAAAAGATAAAGACGAGTTATTCATTGTCCGGGGAAAATGTCTCGAACGTATTATCGGAGTAGAAAATCATGATTTTAGTTGCTTTTTTATTTTTTACGACCTGTTCCGATGGCTCGAAAAATGGTGCTTTTAAGTTTGTTATTTCTTCATTTTCAAGTTTATGATCCTGTTTTTGATGAATATTAGAGTCATTTTCCCTCGAATATTTTGAAGGAGCTGTATATTCGTCCGGTTTTATTTCATTCTCATCGGGAAACAAAGATGTTGAAAATTCTTTGGAGGGTGAGGCAATGTTTTCGGCCGGAGGTATTGTCGCCGTCAAAATCATAGGGCCTGTTCCATATAACAGCCAATAGATAGATAAGTCGGGATAGGCAGAATGTATCTTCCCAATGGTATTGATACTGATCTTCTGATTTCGTCCACCCAAAATTTGAGACATTGAAGATCTCTGTATCTTAGTTGCATCGGCAAATTGCGTAACAGATATACCCTTATACTCGATAAAACTTTTCATTCTTTCGGCAACAATTAGAGCTTCATTTTCTTCCATTTTTAGGGGTGTAAATAGATTCGTAATAATAAAATTATAGTTTACAAATGTAACAAGAATAAATAAAAAACACAAGTTTGTTTTGTAAATTGTGTGATTTACAAATGCAAATAAAACAACATGAGGTATACTTCGTAAATAGCCTTCATTGTTTACCAATAAGAATATTTATTAAAAGTATTATTTTACATTTATATATATAATTATTTAGAAATCAATATTTTATTTGTTATATAAAAAAAACAGCCTGCGTGTATCGTTCGAAATTCGAAGTTATACCTCGAATATACTTTACATTAAACATATTAAAACGTTGGTTTTTAATTATTTGTATTATACATATTGTAGATATAATAATTGTTTATGTATCTCTGTGTAACACCCCTACCCTTTATGAGTTACAGATTTTTATTTTGTGTGATTTTGTTTTGTGTGTCACATTTGTAAACAGCAGTTATAAATTACAAATGTAAACTGTAAGCTGGTTTATAACTCAACTTCACGAGATTTTATTTTTCTAGTACAGATGTAATCTTGTTCAAAAATATGAGAATTATAAGCCCTTTAAATCCTATTCGAAATAGATTTATATTATTGATTCAAAATATATTACAACTGTAAATAGTGTAAAAAAGGGTCCAAATTTTATACTTTGAGCCCTTTTCTATCTTTCAAAATCGTAATATGTCGTTTTTCTTATATCTTTAATTCCGCCTTTAAATAACGAGCCGTAAAAGTATCCTGTACACAAACTTCTTCCGGAGTACCCGTCGTTAAAACATATCCTCCATTTTTACCGCCTTCCGGTCCCATATCGATAATGTGGTCGGCACATTTGATTATATCCAGATTGTGCTCAATGACTATCACGGTATTGCCTTTATCTACCAACCGGTTCAATACAGAGAGCAATACTCGAATATCTTCGAAATGTAAACCTGTGGTAGGTTCGTCCAGTATATAGAGAGTTTTACCCGTATCTCTTTTTGAAAGTTCCGCAGCCAGTTTTACCCGTTGACTCTCCCCTCCTGATAATGTCGTAGACGGCTGCCCCAGTTTAATGTATCCGAGACCAACGTCCTGTAAAACTTTAATTTTAGAAATAATAGAGGGTATATTTTCAAAAAATTCTACGGCTTGATTGATGGTCATGTCCAAAACGTCGGCAATAGATTTTCCTTTAAATCTTACTTCAAGGGTTTCTCTATTGTATCGTTTCCCATGACAGGCTTCACAAGGCACGAGTACATCGGGCAGGAAATTCATTTCGATAGTCTTATATCCATTTCCTCCGCAAACCTCGCAACGTCCTCCCGGAATATTGAACGAGAATCTCCCCGGTTTATAACCTCGGATTTTGGCTTCCGGCAATTCGACGAACACGTTGCGTATGTCGGCAAAAACACCGGTATAAGTGGCCGGATTCGATCGAGGCGTTCGACCCAGCGGCGATTGGTCGACCGTTACGATTTTATCGATGTTTTCCAATCCTTCTATTTTCTCATAGGGTAACGGATTTTGCAAAGAACGATAAAATTTTTGACTAATGATAGGTTGCAAAGTCCCGTTAATCAAACTTGATTTACCACTACCCGAAACTCCTGTGATACAAATGAATTTTCCCAGAGGAAATTCGACGGTCACATTTTTTAGATTATTTCCGGTAGCTCCTGATAGTATTATCTTTTTTCCGTTTCCTGTTCTCCTTTGGGAGGCAAATTCGATTTCTTTTTTACCGGTAAGGTATCGAGCCGTAAGAGTGTCGGTTTTCAACATTTCTTTCGGCGTACCGGCGAAAACGATATTTCCTCCCAGCCGTCCAGCCCGAGGCCCCAAGTCTACAATATAATCGGCTTCGAGCATCATTTCCTTATCGTGTTCTACCACAATAATCGAATTCCCCATATCCCTTAATTCTTTTAAAGACTGAATCAATCGGGTGTTATCCCGTTGATGAAGTCCTATACTGGGTTCATCGAGAATATAAAGGACATTAACCAATTGAGACCCTATTTGAGTCGCTAATCTTATCCGTTGGCTTTCTCCACCCGACAATGTGGCAGAAGCTCTGTTCAGGGATAAGTAATCCAAGCCCACATCGACGAGGAAATGCAGTCTGTTACGTATTTCTTTGAGAATCTCGGCCGCAATTTTACGTTGCTGAGGAGATAAATATTCCTCTACATGATTTACCCACTCGTATAATTCCGAAATATCCATATCGGCTAGATCGGCAATATTTTTTCCTGCGATTCTGTAATGTAAAGCCTCCTTGTTCAAGCGATGCCCTTCGCATAGCGGGCATGTAGCTGTCGTGACGAATTGTCCGGCCCATTTTTGAGCTTGCGATGAAGCATCGCTTTGTTGTTGAATTTCTATATATTTTATCAGACCGTCGAACGATAAAAAATAATTCGAAGTTCCCAGCGATTCATTTTTAATTTGCAAACGCTCGTCTGTTCCGTTCAGTATATCGTCCAACGCTTCTTCCGGAAGATTTTTGATAGGGGTTTTCAAACTACTGTCGTATTTTTCACAAATTGCGGCGATTTGCCAAAATATCAACGAATTTTTATATTTGCCAAGCGGAACGATTCCTCCTTCATAGATGGATTTTTCGTCATTCGGGATAATTTTGTTTTTGTCAATTATATTGACATATCCCAGTCCCTTACATTTCGGGCAAGCACCTTGTGGGGAATTGAATGAAAAGCTATGAGGAGCAGGTTCACTATAAGACAACCCGGTTTGCGGGTCCATCAATGTTCGGCTGTAATGTCTTATTTCTTGTGTCTCTGCATCGAGAACAATCAGTTGGCCATCTCCTTGTTTCATCGCAGTCTTGACACTTTCCTGCAAACGCCGTTCATCGTCTTTATCCACGATCAGTTTATCGATTACCAGTTCGATGCTGTGGTTTTTATAACGGTCGAGTTTCATTCCATGCGTTATTTCCCGTAGCTCTCCGTCGATTCTGACCGTCAAATAACCTTTTCTCCGAACTTGCTCGAACAAATCTTTATAATGACCCTTACGGTTACGAACCAATGGAGCGAGGATATAAGTTTTCTTATTCTGGTATAGGTCCATTATCAGAGAAATGATTTTCTCCTCGGTATAACGAACCATTTTTTCCCCCGATAAATAAGAGTATGCTTCCCCTGCCCTCGCAAACAGCAACCGAAAGAAATCGAATATCTCCGTTGTTGTCCCTACGGTCGAACGAGGGTTTTTATTCGTCGTTTTTTGTTCTATGGAAATAACAGGACTCAATCCGGTTATTTTATCTACATCTGGGCGCTCCATACCTCCGAGCATATTCCGTGCGTATGCTGTAAAAGTCTCAATGTAACGCCTTTGCCCTTCGGCAAAAATAGTATCGAATGCCAATGACGATTTGCCGCTGCCGCTTAATCCTGTAATAACGGTGAGACTGTTCCGAGGAATATTGACATCTATATTTTTAAGATTATGGACACGAGCCCCATATACTTCAATTTGTTCTTCTGCTTTCATTTTTTGTCGATCACCCACTCTTTTTTATAAGTAGTAAATTTACGTTTCGTATAATACAAATCGTCTTTCATCGGTATTTTTATATAGTAAACTTTTCTGGACTTATCCGGTAAGAAACGGGAACGAAGCCACGGGTTGGCTTCTTTTAATTGGGCATAAGAAACGCCCTTAGATTGAGCGAATACGGCTAGGTCGTTAATCGTGGTATCTACTTTTATTTCCGAATATCTGATTGGTTGATAGAGTTGTTTGGCTTTTAGTTTGTATCCATATTTTGCCGGAGAAGAAAATATTTCTTTCATGGCTAAAATGCGAAATACATAACGAGATGTTTCTTCGTTTAACCATAAATCGAACGATCGATCGGCCAGCTGTTTTTCCAATTCGGTCGATATACGTCCCATACCGGCATTATAAGATGCTGCGACAGTCGTCCAACTACCGTATTTTTCATAAGCATCTTTCAAATATTTGCAGGCTGCGCGAGTGGACTTTTCTATATGATAGCGTTCGTCTATATCGTTATTTACTTCTAGTCCATATTCTCTTCCCGTACGAGGCATAATTTGCCAGATACCAACGGCTTTTGCCGGTGAAACGGCTCTTGGATTCAAGGTACTTTCAATAACGGCCAAATATAAAAAATCGGTCGGGACTTTCTCTTCTTTCAATATAGGTTCCAATATGGGAAAATATCGGTTGGCTCGTTTTATGGCTAATGATGTAGACGAGTGCATATAACATAGCGTGGTGAGTTCCCTGTCGAATCGTTCATACATATCCAGACGATCCAGATCTACAAGCTCATTTGCGAATTTCACTTGTAGTGGAAATTCGGGAACGATTACATCGGAAAATTCTTTTGTCGTATTTGCATACCCTTTAATGAACAGCGGTGTATACAAAAATAACAGTACAATAAAAAAATACCTCTTTGGCGTCATTTACTTATATCCATTAATTTTTAGGACGTAATATATTGATGTGTCCCTTTAATTTCATCTTTTTATTGTTTGCCCCCTTTGCTTCTATTACATAATAATATACTCCCGGGTCTACATATTTGCCACGATACTTTCCGTCCCAGCCTTGATCGGGGCTATCGAAGTAAAACATTTGAACTCCCCATTTATTGAATATCCAACATTTAAAACTAACGATCGATTTATAAGCTACTTTCCATTCGTCGTTAACTCCGGGGCTTGTTCCCGGTGAAAAAACGTTTGGTGCTTCCAAACGAGGTTCTCCGATATTTATGGTGAATGTCTCGCTGTATGCCTGACATGTAGCGGTACTATTACTGGCGACTAAGCGAACATAAGTGACACCCTCGTCTCTGAAAGTGTACCATAAGGTTTCATCGTTATACCGGGCAATTGTATTTGAAAAGTCCTCCTTGTCCGAGAATTCCCATTCGATATGAGTAACAGCATCCGTTACATAAGCTTTGAATTCGATCTCGGCCGGTGCAGACCCTCCCAAATAATCGGTGGGATGTCTATCGTCTTCGTTCGTGGCATCTTCCCGATATGTTTGTTCTGCCGTCGCTGTCACCCCTATCGCCGATGTTATATATTCCTCGGTCGATGCCGTCTGCGACAGACCCCAATAATTCAATATCTGATCTCCTGTTACTGTAAAATCGGTATTACAGAGAGGAGACGGTACTTGGATAGAAGAAGAAAAGTCATACACCGTTTCAGTCTGGAATGTTTGGGTATATGCCAGAGACTCTTTATCCCATGTCAAACTCATATAACTAACCGTGAGCTCACGGCGTAGCGATTTAGGGGCTCCATTGGTCGAGTAGTAATTGAGCTTTTTCCCTTCCCCATCTAGCATTAATGTGGTCATATCGCACTGACCTTCTTCATTTGATGTAGAAACAGCATTAAGAATCAAAGGAGATTGGGAATAATCGATTATCCATAAATAATAACTCTCTCCATTTTGTTCAATTATATATCCACAATCGGCTTCCGAAATATTCAATGTAGAAATGTTCCCGTTTTGTATAGCTCCACTTATCGGTGTAGAAGATTCTTTACCGATTTCCCTGAATAGGCACCAAGAAATGGGAGAATCATCTTCCCCCGAAAATTCGATCGTTGCGTTATTTAGCGAATATATCACAAAAACACCACCTGTTAAACCGGTACTAATCTCTGGCGTATGGTTATAGGCAGGTCTTCCCCCCCCCGATACGGTAATTTGTTGAGCATATAACTCACCGATTGTAATGATGCACGCGAAAAATAGCAGGTATCTACGCATATTTATCCAAATAATAATGAATGACAAAGTTACAATTTTTCAAGTAATCGTGTTTGTATCTTGAATTTAAAATTTCCCAATAATCTCGTTTCCGAGAGAGAAATGATAATATGATTTCCATAATCTCGATCGGGTTTGCAACTAACGATATTTTTATATACTTTTGTTTCTTGTATATCAAGTTTGTATATAAAAGATAACGATTTGAAAATATGAAATATAATCGAATAACCATAGCTCTATTATTTTGTTTTGCCTTTACTTTTTTGTTGTCTGCTCAGACGGAGAATTTACAAACAAAGGTTATAGACGGGAAAGAATTTTATATTTATAAGGTTAAACCGTCGGAGGGATTTTATATATTATCTCATAAATTCGGTATTTCTCAGGAGGAAATTATTCGCTATAATCCTGCCGCTAAAAATGGCTTAAAAAAAGGACAGCTGCTCATGATTCCGACAAATAAGGGCGTGAATAAACAAGATTCTGAACCGGAAATCGAAAGCACATTTGAACATACAATCGTACGGGGAGAATCCCTGTATTCTATTTCAAAGACTTATAAAGTTCCTATTAGAAGCATTATTGCACTTAATCCGGGTTCTGAACGTGGAATAAAAGCCGGTGCGACTTTAAAGATTCCACAACGTTATCAAAAACCTGAGAAACAATCTATTCCTCTTGTACAAAAGGACACTCAAACAGCAATGAATACCGCCGATAGTGAAGTTGTAGAGGATTCTTCGAACGGGACCTCGAATGAATATGTCTATCATACGATTGCCGACGGAGAAACTTTATTCTCTATATCAAAAAGATATGATGTTGACATAGAGACTATTTTGAAACTTAATCCCGGTATTTCCCCTACTCATATGAAGAAGGGTTCCGTGATACGCATAACTCCCGATACGAAAGAATTAAATGTTACGATAGAGCCCAAACAGTTGTATACGGAATATAAAGTAAGGAAAAAGGAGACTTTATATAGTATCTCAAAAAAGTTTGGAACGACTGTTGAAGAGATAAAGAAATGCAATCCGAACATAAAACAAATAAAGCAAGACGATATAATAAATATTCCCGCAGGAATAGAGTACAATACAGTTACTGCTGAAAATCCTATCACGAGTGCAGAAATCAATAATATATACAATAAGTTATATAAAAGCGACAAGAAGGGGGTAATCAATGTCGCGGTTATACTACCGTTCATGTTGCGACAGTCGTCTCCCGATACGAAAGCCTGTTTATATACCGAGTATTATCAGGGTTTTTTAATGGCAGTAGACAGCCTTAAACGTCAAGGGGCCTCTATCAATGTATATGCGTACGATTCCGAAGAGTCCGAATCAACGGTTCGTCGTATTCTTTCAGATCCGATATTAAAAGAAATGGATTTGATTATCGCTCCTGAAAATGACAGTCATATAAAGTTAATCGCTGATTTCGGACTGGCTAACGATATAAATGTCGTTAATACTTTTTCGCTTAAAAACGAGGAGGTTTCGCACAATGCAAAAGTATTCCAAACCAATATTCCTCATTCCTATTTATATGCAGAAGCTGCTGACAGATTTATCCGTTATTTGGGAAATCGGAAAGTCGTATTTTTATCTCATACACCGGAAGAACCCGACAAAAGAGATTTTATCGGCGGTCTGAAAGAAGAATTGAATCGAGCTCATATCGCTTATCACGAAATAAAGTTCGGTAATGAGTTGAACCTATTAGATCAAGATTCTATATTGGCAGATGCAAGCGGGATTGTATTTGTACCTACCTCGGCCAAAAAGAAGGTTCTTTCTTTAATTGTAGCGCCTATTGAATCGTTGAAAGAAAAAAGAGCAGATTTGGATATTGCACTTTTCGGATACCCGGAATGGCTGACACAGGTTCCTGAATATCTGAACGAATTTTATAAACTAAATACTTATTTATATTCCCGGTTCTATGCCAATCCGTTCGAGGAAGATACTAAGACGTTTCACAAACGATTCCTTTATTGGTATAATAAGGATATGATAAATGCCAGCCCTCAATATGCTTTATTAGGATTCGATACCGGAATATATTTCCTTTCGGCTATACGGGAACATGGGAAGAATTTTGCGTCACAGGATATTCGGCCTTCGATCGATCGCATACAAACCGATTTTTCATTTCAACGTGTAAACAATTGGAGTGGCTTTATCAATAAATCTTTTTATTTCATCAATTTTACACCTAATTTCACAATCAGGAAAATTAGAGAATAAACGATGAAACTTTTTCGATACATACTATTTGTTATAGCAGTTGTGTCTCTGCAATCAGGATTGGCACAGAGAAGTGATTATCAACCTGAATTTACAGTGGGAGTAAAGGGTGGAACGACCCTTTCGAGAGTTTCGTTTACTCCTACTGTAACGCAATCGTTACTTTTGGGTTACACCGGCGGGGTATCGGTTCGTTATATCGAAGAAAAATTTTTCGGGTTAATTGCTGAAATCAATTTTACTCAGTGCGGTTGGAACGAAACTTTTGAAGAAGATCCCTATACCTATACTCATACGTTGAATTATGTGACAATTCCATTTCTGACTCATTTCTTCTTTGGCAATCGTGTCGTGCGTGGATTTGTCAATGCGGGACCTCAAATCGGACTTTTATTGGGGGATAGTTATAAAAGCAATTTTGACATTTATAATTTGCCTGAGTTCAGCCAAAAAAGTAAGGTAAAAGAAATATATACGATGGATATAGCCCATCGATTTGATTATGGTATTACCGCAGGAGCAGGTATTGAGTTTCGTATAAAGAAAACACATGGTATCGTATTGGAAGGCCGATACTATTATGGATTGGGAGATATATTCAAAAACAGGAAGAAAGATGTATTCGCGGCTTCCCACAGCCAAATAATAACGGTATCACTGGGATATTTATATCACTTTTAATCAGTGCATTATTTTAAAAACCAATTCTTTAAGCAGGTCTCCGTCATTACTCGAAGCTCCTGAGCCGATACCCTTAGAGCGAGCATCATACTGGCGTATCAATGCGATAATGTCGATACATTTAAATGCGTTGTAAGCTCGCATGGCTGTCAAATAATCTCTGGATTGGAAAGAAGACCTTAGATTCAGTTCGTTCATAATTCCATTCTCCGACTTGTCTGTCGAAAAATAGCATAGCATTAGATTTGAAAAAAAATTGAATAATACACTTATCGTGACAACCAGTGGATTGTTCTTGGGATTTTGTTCGAAATATTGTATGATTTGAGTCGCTTTTAATATATTCCGGGTGATGATTGCATTTAGCAATTCATAATTATTGAAATCTTTACTGATGCCAACATTACGTTCTACGATTTCGGGGGTAATGCGAAGACTCCCTTCCGGAAGTGAAATTGATAATTTGTCGA
>OCQC01001663.1_pt1 | contig 15562 bp, 14 predicted proteins | sample 1538401 | NCBI WGS metagenome assembly OCQC01 (sample SAMN04571689, study PRJEB22368) | human gut metagenome | biome: human gut; material: stool | host: Homo sapiens | place: Luxembourg | collected 2012-08-03 | reverse complement strand
CAACTATACCCCACAGGAGCTTGACGAGATAACAAAGAAGGATATCGTTGACCTCCTTGAAGACAGAGCTTTGAAGATATACGCAAAGCGTGAGGAAGACCTTGGACAGGAGCTTCTTCATGAGATAGAGAGAGTCGTTTTGCTTAAAGTTGTCGATACAAAGTGGATGGCACATATCGACGATATGGACGAGCTGAAAAAGGGTATCGGTCTGCGTTCATACGGTCAGAAGAACCCAGTAGTTGAGTATCGTATGGAAGGTATGGATATGTTCGACGATATGGTAGCTTCTATCCGTGAAGATACTGTAAGAATGTTGTTCACCATTCAGGTAAGGAAGAACAGCGCCGCTCCAAAGAGAGAGGACGTTCTCAAGCCGGGCGAGCATCATAACATGACCGTAAGAAAGGCTAAGAAGCCGGGCAGAAACGATCTTTGCCCATGCGGAAGCGGCAAGAAGTATAAGAACTGCTGTGGTGCTGGAAACGGTGTACAGGCTGACGAAGCCGAGCAGGCAGAGAATAGCTCTGACAGCTCTGAGAAATAAAAACAATATGCAGGACGGTGAAAACAGCCGTCCTGTTTTGGATATAAGAATAATAGGAGTGTAGTGAAATGTCAACAGCATTTAAAAGCGCAGATATACTTCTGCCTAAGAACGCCGATATGTCAAAATGGGCAGTAGTTGCCTGCGACCAGTATACCTCTGAGCCTGAGTATTGGGCTGACGTGGAAAAGATAACAGAGGGTGCAAAAAGCGCACTTAACCTTATCCTGCCTGAGGTCTATCTGGAGGACGATAACGTTGATGAAAGAATAGCCGACATACATAAGAATATGGACAGCTATATCAGCGAGGGCGTTTTTGAAGAGTATAAGGACGCTATGATATACGTTGAAAGAACACAGTCTGACGGAAAGGTCAGAGCGGGCATTGTTGGCGCTATCGACCTTGAAGAGTATGACTACCGCAAAGGCTCGAAGTCTGCCGTAAGAGCAACAGAAGCCACAGTTGTGGAGAGAATACCGCCTAGAATAAAGGTAAGACGTGGCGCACCTGTTGAGCTGCCGCATATCATGATACTCGTTGACGATACAGAAAAAAGCGTTGTTGAGCCGCTTGAAGCCCACAAGGGAGAAATGAAAAAGCTCTATGACTTTGACCTTATGAAAAAGGGTGGTCATATCGCAGGCTATCTTATTGAAAAGCCTATGCAGGAAAAGATAATAGCCGCACTTGAAAAGCTTGGTGATATCGACGCTTTCAATACAAAGTATGGTCTTAAGGAAACTTCACCGCTCGTTTACGCTATGGGCGACGGCAACCATTCTCTTGCTACTGCAAAGGAGTTTTACGAGGAGCAGAAGAGAGAGAACCCTGATAAGGACATGAGCAATGCTCTTTGCAGATATGCCCTTGTGGAGATAGTGAATCTCCATTCGCCTGCACTTGAATTCGAGGCTATCCATAGGATAGTTACAGACGTTGATACAAAGGCTCTTATGAGCGAAATGACAGCGGCTCTTGAGCTTTCTGAGGAAAAGACAGAGCAGGCAATAGTTGTCTGCGACAATGGCGAGGAAAAGACTCTCTATATACATAAGCCGACTTCAAAGCTCACTGTCGGCTCATTGCAGAATTTCCTTGACATCTATATCAAGGAAAAAGGCGGCAAGGTGGACTATATCCACGGTGCAGAGGTCATAAGAGAGCTTTCCGCAAAGGAAAATTCCATAGGCTTTATGCTCCCTGACATGGGCAAGGAAGAGCTTTTCCCTACAGTTATCGTTGACGGCGCACTGCCAAGAAAAACGTTCTCCATGGGTCATGCCGAGGATAAGAGATTTTATGTTGAGGCAAGGAAAATATTGAAATAGAAAAAAATAAAGAAATGTTGAAATAGAAAAATCGTAGACAATATATTTTAAAAGGAGTTTTTACGATGATAATTGAAGAAGTCAAAAAGGAACTTACAGGACATATCATTCCCTTCTGGAACAAGCTGAGAGATGATGAGAACGGTGGATTTTACGGCTTTATGAGCTATGACCTCAAGCTGGATAAGCAGGCTGATAAGGGCGTTATCCTCCACGCAAGAATACTTTGGTTCTATTCAAAAGCGTATATCACTCTGGGCGATAAGACACTTCTTGACAACGCACGCCACGCTTACGAGTTTATCAAAAACCACTGTATCGACTATGAGTACGGCGGAGTTTATTGGATGATGAACTATAAGGGCGAGCCTGCCGACACTATGAAGCATACATACAACATCGCATTTGCTATCTATGCACTGTCATGTTACTATAACGCAAGCGGAGATAAGGAAGCTCTGGAGCTTGCCTATAAGCTTTTCCACGACATCGAGAACAACACTCTCGACGAGTACGGCTACAGAGAAGCTTTTGACAGACAGTGGAACTTGGTATCAAATGACGCTCTTTCTGAGAATGGCTTGCATGCTGACAAGACCATGAATGCTATCCTCCACCTTATCGAAGCTTATACCGAGCTTTATAAGGCAGACCACAACGAGGAAGTTGCTAAAAGGCTTAAATTCCAGCTTGGTCAGATGAGAGATATTGTTTATACTCCTGAAACAAACGCTCTGAAAGTTTTCTTTGACACAAAGTTCGACCTTGTGGGAGATATCCATTCATTTGGTCACGATATCGAAGCAACATGGCTTATGGATCTTGCCTGCGATACTTTGGGCGACGAGGAGCTTAAAAAGCAGTTTGCTGAAATGGATCTTAAAATCTCTCATAATATCCAGAACATCGCTCTGGATAACGGCGCACTGAACAACGAGCGTGAGAACGATAAGATAGACAAGAAGCGTGTATGGTGGGTAGAAGCCGAGTCTGTTGTTGGCTTCATCAACGCTTATCAGCACAGCGGCGAAAAGAAGTTCCTTGAAAGTGCAAGAAGCGTGTGGGAGTATATCAAGGCTGAGATAATCGACAAGAGAGAAGGCTCAGAGTGGTATGCCGAGGTTTCCTATGACCATAAGCCACATGATTGGAAAGAGATAGTCGGACCATGGAAATGCCCTTATCATAACGGCAGAATGTGCATGGAGGTCATCAACAGAGGCGTGGACTTCTGATGTTCAGGTATGAAACACACCTGCATACCGCCGAGGGAAGCGGCTGTGCCTCTGCAAGCGGAGCAGAGCAGGCAAGGCGTTATAAAGCCCTAGGCTATGACGGGATCATCGTCACCGATCACTTTTTCAACGGCAACTGTGCCGTCACCAACTTTGACAGTTGGGAGGACAGAGTGAACAAGTTCTGCAAGGGTTATGAGAATGCCAAAGAAGAGGGTGACAAGATAGGTCTGAAAGTTTTTTTCGGTCTGGAGTATTCCTACTTCGGTGCAGACCTTTTGACCTATGGTATCGACAAGGACTTTCTTCTTGCCAATGATAACATCAGTGATATAAGCTTTTATCAGTTTGCCGACAGAGTGCATAAAGCAGGTGGCGTGTTAGTCCATGCCCACCCTTTCCGTGAGGCGGATTGGTATATCCATGAAATAAAGCTCCTGCCAAAGTGGATAGACGGTGTTGAGGTCTATAACAGCGGCAATGGCAAAGAGGTCTATAATCAGCGTGCAAAGTGGTATGCCGAACAGTTCGGCTTCAAGCAAACAGGCGGTACGGACAATCACCACCTGTGGGTGGAGGACAGCCGTATCAGCGGTGTTGCAACTGACGAGCCTATCAATTCCATAGAAGATTATATAGAATTTCTCCGTGACGGAAAGCTTACCCCGATAATTCCGGAAAAGCCGGCTGAAACATAAAACATAAATAAAAACTTCAATGACGTTTTTTCGCCATTGAAGTTTTTTTACTATGAAATTTTGCTTTCATTTACCGAAACATCGTCGGAATAAGATTCCGATTCAGCGGCAGAATCGTCGGGAACACGAATGTAAGTATCTACGGCGACGAATGTGTTTTCATCAACATAATTAAATGCTAAAGCGAAAGCATTTTCATGTTTTCCATAGTCAAATTCAATTAGTATCTGATCTCTTGCTTCGTGATAGGTTTTAATAGTATATGTTCTGGTTTCAGACCACATTTTTATCGTATCCTGCTTTGCGGTCTCGTCATAAAACGTAAACAGCTTATTGCAAAGATATTCCGAATCTCCGCTGTATTTCAGAGTGTTGTTTTCTCCTATTATAAAATAATCTTTGCTTGTATCTCCGTTTGGATAATATTTTCCCATATTCAGCGTTGGTTCCTGATAGGTATCGTCATGGGGACAGCTGTAGTTAAAGGTATTTATTCCGCTTTCATCATCTTCAGGTTCATCAGAAGAAACTATGTTCTTTATGCCAAAATACCAAAAGCAAAATATAAAAGCGGCAGCAACGATTATCCATATTATTATGCCAACGTGTTTAGCTTTCATAGTTGTACCCCCATATAATTTTCAAATTAAATACTCTATGTTTAAATTATACAGTTTGTAATCATAAATGTCAATGTGCAATATGAATAACAAAAAACAAATTTTGTATATATAGTCACATTTCAACAGAACTTTGTGCGTTTATCTAATTTTATTATTCCTATTGACAAATCCACATTAATGAGCTAAAATATAAATGTTATTATTTTATATGGTGAGAAAGGAAAACCAAAATATGAAAATCAAAAGACTACTTGCGGCAGTGCTTTCCCTTGCAATGGGCGTATCAATGATGACAGCCTGTGGCAGTTCGGACAGCTCCTCAAAGGCTGAAAATGATTCTTCAGCTACAGAAAATACTCAGAAGCATACCAATGACCCTATGACAGTGACCACTGCAAAAGACCTTGTGGCTCAGATGAAAGTGGGCTGGAATCTTGGCAATACCATGGACGCCACAGGCTCAGGTCTTGACGCTGAAACCTCATGGGGAAATGTGGAAACCACAAAATTGATGATAGACCAGGTCAAGGACGCAGGCTTCAACGTGTTCAGACTTCCTGTTTCATGGGGTACTCACATGGACGAGAACTATACAGTTGACGAGGCATGGATGAACAGAGTTCAGGAAATTGTCGATTACGGTATCGACAACGGAATGTTCGTTATCCTCAACACCCACCACGAGGAGTGGTATATGCCTAAGAAAGACCGTGCCGATAAGGATATAGAGCAGCTCAAAGCCCTCTGGAAACAGATATGCGACAGATTTCAGGGTTATGACGAGCACCTCATTTTCGAGGGCGTGAATGAACCTAGACTTAGAGGCGAGGGCAACGAGTGGATAGGCGACGCTGAGTCAAGAGAGGTCGTAAATCAGTATGCAAAGGCGTTTGTTGAAACTGTCCGTGCTTCTGGCGGAAACAATCCTAACAGATGTATAATGGTGACACCATATGCCGCATCATCAACAAAGCAGAACATGGAAGCTTTGGAAGTTCCGCAGGGCGACGATAAGATAATAGTTTCTATCCACGCTTATCTGCCATATTCATTTGCACTTGATACCGCAGGCACAGACCAGTATACAAGTATCGACTCTTCTATCACAACACTCTTTACCGATATCAATGAAGTGTTCCTCAGCAAGGGAATACCTGTAATAATCGGTGAGTTCGGCTCTGTAAATAAGGTTAATACAGAAGCGAGAGTTCAGTGTGTAAAGGATTATCTCAGCACCGCAAAGCAGTACGGCGTACCATGCTGTTGGTGGGATAACGGCACAAGAATAGGAAACGGTGAGAACTTCGGACTTCTCAACAGATCCGAGGGTGGCTGGTATTTCACTGAAATAATCGACGCTATCATGGAAACAGTAAATAGCTAAAAAATCAAGGACGGAAGCGATTCCGTCCTTTTTTTGTGTGCGCAAATTATGTGCAATTTTTGTGGGGCGAATTGATATCTTGCGAGCGGTGGGCAATCTTGCGGTAAACGGGCGAACGCTGTTCGCCCCTACAAAAATTTATATTATTATCGTTTTTTATCAATACATTTATGTAGGGGAGCGGCGCAATTTTTTTGTGTAGGGGACGGCGCCCTCGACGTCCCGCCACTCTCGTTCGTTTCAATCACAAACTGTTTTGTTCATTAAACGCCACAAAAAAAGGACGACCCCAAGTCGTCCTTTTTCATATCTATTCCCCTGAAAGGGTCTTTTTCATTGCAATGTGCGGACAGTATTCGTCCTTGTAAACATCACCATATGCCGTGTAGCCAAGCTTTTCATAGAAAGGCTGTACTCTCGTTTGCGCCGATAAGCCGACTTCCTTGTAGCCCACTTTTTCAGCCTGCTTTTCAAGGGCTTCCACTATCATTCTGCCAAGATCTCTGCCACGATATGCCTTTCTCACGCAGATGCGTCCAATGTGCGCTTCGCCATTTTCGTCAAACAGCCTGCCTGTTGCAATGGGATATCCTCCTGTGTAGATAACAGCATGATAAGCCTCATGGTCGATATCGTCAAATTCGTTCACAAAGCCCTGCTCCTCAACGAATACCTGCTGTCTTATGAGTCTGGCGTCTGCGTTGTTTGCAAGCCCTTTTGCGATCTTTATGGTGTAATTATCCATTATATCAGCCCCCAAGACGTATCATTTCGTCGATACATTTTCTTGCAGAGGTTATCTCCTCGTCTGTCATCTTTATCTCAAAACCGCCGCCGTTGCCGATGCCCTCGCAAGTCTTGTAAACATCCATAAGAGTGGTGAGCTTCATGTTAGGACAAAGTATCTTCTTTGAGAGTATGTAAAACTCCTTCTCAGGGAATCTGTACTGCAAATGTTCCGCAATGGATATCTCAGTGCCTATGATGAATTCCTTTGCGTCAGACTCAGCCGCAAAATTCATTATGCCGGAAGTCGAACCAACATAATCAGCCATTTCGCTTACAGCAGGGATACACTCAGGGTGACAAAGCACCAGTGCATCAGGGTGAGCCGTCTTAGCCGCTATCATGTCAGCCTTTGTTACCGACGCATGAACAGGACATCCGCCCTGCAAAAGCTTTATATCCTTTTCAGGACAGGCTTTTTTTACGAATGCACCAAGATTGCAGTCAGGAATGAACAATATCTTGTCAGCGTCCATGTTCTTTACTATCTTCACCGCAGACGAGGAAGTAACGCAAACGTCGCAAACCCTCTTGAGTGCGGCTGTGGTGTTTATGTAGCATACTACCTTTCTGTCAGGCTCCTGCGCCTTTATCATTTCTATCATCTCAGGTTCCATTTGCTCTGCCATTGGACAGCCTGCCGATGGATTTGCAAGATATACGTTCTTGTCAGGGTTGAGCATTTTTGCCGCCTCAGCCATAAAATGCACTCCGCACATAAGTATGTTTTTGTTTGAGACCTTCTGCGCCTCAACGCTTAGCTTGTATGAATCACCCGTAATATCTGCTACCTCCACTATCTCCTTAGCCTGATAGCTGTGCGCAAGTATACAAATATCGTTTTCTTTCTTTAACTGAAGAATTTTTTCCTGTACGTCCTTTATCATATCCAGATCATGCCTTTCGACCTTTGAAAAGCATATCCTCCTTTCGGTGTTTCGGCGTTTGCCGAAAGATTTATACCATATTATTATAGTATGATATAGACATTTTGTCAAGGGCATTTGTACCATACGCCCATAGCACTTGACAAATTCATCAACAGGGTGTATAATCAACAGTGTTGACAATCAACCGCCTTGACATTTGGAGGAATAACAATGAACGATAAAACAGCCCAGCGTTTTGGAGAAGTTTTCAGACGATTTTTTGAAACAGGATATATGGACGACCTTGCAGAGCTTTTTCAGGGCGAAAGCAAAGTGATAGTCTATCTTAGCACAGCCGAGGGCATAGTCTACCCCTCAGACATAAGCCGTGACCTTATGATATCACGTCAGCGAGCAACGTCAGTGCTCAGTGCAATGGAGAAAAAAGGCTTTGTTAGCCTTGTGCGTGACCCTGAGGATAAACGCCGTGTGCAGGTGAAACTCCTCCCAAAAGGAGAAAAATCTATTGAAGAAAAGCAGCAGCGTCTTGAAAAATATTTCAGCGTGTTTGTTGACGCACTGGGCGAGGAAAATCTCAAAAACCTCCTTGACAGCTCCGAAAAAGCTGTCGAGGCACTTGAACATACAATGAAGAGCAACTCTCAGAAAGTCTGAGGTGCGGAAAGGAAACTGCCATGAACATTTATAACGAATTTAGAAAAACGGCAATAAACCGCTATAGCAAAACCGCTCTCGTGATGATGAACGACGAGGGTGAAACAAAGGAATATACATTCGGACAAACTTTGCAGCAGGTAGATATTTTTTGCAGCCGCCTGAAAGCCATGGGCGTAGTGGCAGGGGATAGGGTCTGTATCGCCTCTGAGGGCAGACCTGAGTGGAATATCGCATTCCTCGCCTGTGCAAAGCTAAACGCCACAGCCGTTCTTTTGGATTATTCGCTTCCTGCGGCAGAGCTTGTCACACTGGTGAAAAAGTCACAGCCTGTGTGCGTTGTCGCTTCTCAAAAGGCGGCAAAGAAGCTTACAAGCGTGAAAAATATACCTGTTCTCGATATCCAAAACCAGCTTGACAGACTTGACGGTTCAGGGGAAAATATACTCCGCCAAGGTGAAGTAGGCGACCCTGATATCGCAGTGATAATCTTTTCAAGCGGTACGACAAGAACAGCCTCAGGCATCATGCACACCCACGATTCACAAATAAATTCCTGCAAAATGGTCTGCCAGTGCAACGGCATAACCGATAACGAACGCTATCTCGGAATCCTGCCAAACAGCCATATCTACGGACTTTTTGCACAGGTCTTAGCCCCTCTCCTCACAGGTGGAACAGTGTGCTTTATTGAGTCTCTCAGTGCAAAGGGTCTTTCCGCAGGCTTCCAAAACTTCAAGCCGACAGTTTTCCCAGGCGTGCCAAAGGTCTATGAGCTTTTGAAAACCCAGATAATGCAGCAGATCAACGCAAGCAAAGTATCTTCAGCACTTTTCAAGAAAATGTTTCCTGTTGCACTTCATCAGCGTAAGATCTACGGCATAAACAGCGGCAAAAAGATCTTTGCAAAGATACACAAAGCCTTGGGCGGTGAGCTTAGATTTCTCTGCTCCGCAGGCTCGCCAATGTCAAAGGATACATTTGATTTCTTCTACGGCACAGGCTTTAATATTGTGAACAACTACGGTGCGACCGAAACGAGCATACCAACTATCGGCACATATGGCAAGCACGTCTATGCTGACACCTGCGGCAAGCCGTATCCTGATATAAAAGTCAAAATCGACCGCAGCGGTGAGCTTCTCATAAAGTCACCTTATATGATGATAGGCTACTATGGCGACAAAAAGTCCACAGATGAAGCTTTCAATCCTGACGGCTGGTTCAAGTCAGGAGACCTTGCAAGGTTCGATAAGCATAAAAATATCGTCATTCTCGGCAGATGTAAAGAAAATATCGTCCTATCCACAGGCAAAAAAGCCGCCCCTGACGATATCGAACAGGTCTATAGGGGCATCGAGAGCGTTGACGAGCTTGTGGTCTGCGGAGTGCCTGCGAAAGAGGGAAGCTATGACGAGGTGCACGCCTTTGTGGTCTGTGCTGAGGATAAGCGTGAGCAGACGGAAGAAAAGCTAAAAGAGATAAGCTCCTCCGCAGGTCAGGCAATGAAACTAAGCGGCATACATTTTGTGGATTCTATACCAAGAACAGCTATCGGCAAGCCAAAGCGTTATCTGCTGAAGAAAATGGTCATGGAGGATAACCTTGACAGCCTTACAAAGCAGGCGAAAAATAGTATCGACCCGTCGGATATCCCGTCAATGGTGAGAAACGCCGTGGCAAAAATAGCACACGTTCAGCCGAATGAAGTCAAGCTCAGTACAAAATTTTTGCAGGAGTTCACCATAGACTCCCTCTCAGCTATCGAGCTTGCATTGGAGATAGAGGAGTTCAGTGGTGTGCGTGTTGACGGCTGCATGGATAAAAACATGACAGTGGGCAAGCTTATCGCCCTCGTTCAAAACCCAAACCGCATAAAGCCGCAAACAGTGAGATCAATGCTCTATCCTCTGGACAAGAAGAAGATAGACTATCGTATTTACCGCTTTTACAGAAATCTCGTAACGGCGTTCTATGAGGTCAGGGTCACCAACGAGGAAAATCTACCTGATAAGGACGGTTATATAATCTGTGCAAATCACGTTTCAAATTTTGATTTTATCTTCCTCACCCTGAATTTCAGATACGAGCGTTTTGCAAAATTCTGCTGTATGGCGAAAAAAGAGCTTTTCAACGGCAGTTTAGCCAGCCGACTTATAGTAAGAATAGGCGGTATGGTGCCTGTTGACAGGGGCGGAAGAGTAGACGAAACCATGGCGGCTCTGCGTAAAAAGCTTGGTCAGAAATGGGGTGTGCTAGTTCACCCGGAGGGTACAAGAAGCAAAACTGGTGAAATGGGCAAGTTCAAAAGCGGTGCAGCCGTCCTTGCTATCGAAGCCAATGTACCTATAGTACCAGCCTACATCAAAGGCGGACACGAGATATTCCCGCCAGACAGAAAGCTCCCAAGGCTTTTCAACTGGAAGCGTCTTAGCAAATATAAAGTAAAAGTCGTTTACGGCGAGCCTATTTATCCTAATGGCGAAACCCCTGAGGAACTTATGGCGAAAGTTCGTGATTCTGTGCTTGCCTTGAAAAACGAAGAGAACTGATTTAAAGTGAGGAGTGAGGAATGACAAATGAGGAATTAGGAATGAGGAATGAGGAATTAGCATAGCTGTGGTTTGAGATACTCCAAGAGGTAAGTTAATAAGAACGTTGGTGAGTTAATTGTACGAACGCAGTTCGCAATAAAAAAATCATCGCCGCAGGCGATACCTTCATTCCTCACTCCTCATTCCTCACTCTTTCCGTTTGACAAGTCGCAAAATATGTAGTATAATGTATTAATACGCTGATACGGTGACGTGTTATCGTAATATTTTGTTAAGGAATGAATATTTATGACTTTTGAGGAAGTAAAAAAGGTCACGGAGATCCTGCTGGAGTTCCTGCCTAATACACTGAAGCTTTTCGCATGGACCATCGTGCTTTCAATACCTGTGGGAGTGCTTGTGACAATGCTGAAAAAATGCCGCTTCAAGCCTATCTCGTGGCTGACAAATCTCTATATACTTGTCATGCGTGGCACACCGCTCATGCTTCAGATAATCGCTATCTACTATGCAGTACCGCTTATTATCGCAAGTGCTGCAAAGCAGGGCAAAACAGGCGGCGTATATGACGTGCTTACCAATATAAAAAACAACGAGAATTATATGTTTATCGCCCTTGTTACGGCTTTTGTCCTTAACTATGCGGCGTATTTCGCAGAGATATTCAGAGGCGGTATCGAGGCTATCCCAAAGGGACAGTACGAAGCGGCTTCAATGCTCGGCATGACGAAAATGCAGACATTTTTCAGAATAATCCTGCCCCAGGTCACAAAGCGTGTTATCCCTGCCACATCGAATGAGGTCATCGTCCTTGTAAAGGATACCTCTCTCGCAAATGTTATCGCATTCGCTGAGATAACAATGAAGGCAAAACAGCAAATGAACCTGTATAGCTCAATAACACCGCTTTTTATCGCAGGCGCATTCTATTTCGTACTCAACGCTATCGTGACGGTGGCATTTGCCGTTATCGAAAAGAAATTCGATTATTATAAATAAGGAGAACTCATATGGCTATTCTTGAAGTGAAAAATATTTCCAAAAGCTTTGACAGCCTTAGGGTACTCAAAGATATTTCTTTTAACGTTGAGGTGGGCGAGGTAGTCGCAATAATAGGTCCGTCAGGAAGCGGTAAATCAACGCTTCTGCGCTGTATAAACCAGCTTGAAAAAGCAGACGGCGGAGAGATAAACGTTGACGACGTGAATATGTTCCATACAGAAAATGGCAAGGCGGTGTATGCACCCTCTAAGACCCTCAGGGATATCCGCCTGAAAATAGGTCTTGTGTTCCAAAACTTCAACCTTTTTCCGCACTTTTCTGTAAATCAGAATATAATGGAAGCCCCTCTCCATGTCCTTAAACAGCCAAAAGCGGAGGCAAAAGCCAACTGTGAGGAGCTTTTAAAGAAAATGGGACTCGAAACTAAAGGTAAGTCTTATCCCTGCGAGCTTTCAGGCGGTCAGCAGCAGCGTGTATCTATCGCAAGAGCATTGGCTTTGAAACCGCAGATACTTTTCTTTGACGAGCCGACCTCCGCACTTGACCCTGAGCTTACAGGGGAGATATTAAAGGTAATAAAAGAGCTTGCCAAAGAGAAAATGACTATGGTCATCGTCACCCATGAAATGGCATTCGCCCGTGATGTGGCAAATCATGTTATCTTTATGGACGACGGCTATATCGTGGAGGAGGGTACTCCAGAGGAAGTTTTCGGTCAGACCCAGAATGAAAGAACAAAGCAGTTCTTGCAGAGATTCAATGACAGATAGGACGGGAAATTGTTGTAAAATATAAGAGATGATAACGTTTTCTGTGATTAATGCACAAAAGAAGTGTGACAATATTGTTAGAAATTTCAACACTTTTTGGAATAAAAAAAGTGAAAACCCCTTGATTTTAGGGAGAAAGTCTGCTATAATAAGACTAGAATTGAATGACAATTCATAAAACTATATTCATATGGAGGAGATTAACGATGAAAATTTCTAAGATTCTCGCTGGTATGTCAGCAGCAGCTATCGTAGCTTCTATGGCAATGATCCCAGCATCCGCAGCAGGCACAAAGCTCAACGTAAGCGATGACCTTCTTAAAATCGCTAGACAGACTCAGGATGACCTCTTCGCTGTATACTTCAATGGTAAGGACGAAGATATGCCTAACAAGGATGCTATTGCTGACCTTGGAACTGTTTACGGTGCTTCATTCACAATCAAGGTTGATAACAACGATTGGAACACGATCGGCGGTGGCGGATCAATCAACTTCAACTCAGCATCAGGCGGCTGGAACGCTAAGGACTGGGCTGGCGGCTCTTGGGTTGAGGACGATAAGCCAAAGGATACTCTCTGCTACACAACAGACGAGGAAGGCACATACGTTCTTGAATACCTCGGCGACGCTCCTGTTTTCGCAACAACAGACGGCGATGCTGATAATTACGCAGCAGTTGGTATCAACAACTGGGCAGCAGACCTTAAGGGTATCGACGTTGTAGGTATGAAGGTTCTTGGCGCTGACGGCAACGTTCTCTTCGAGGCTGGTTCTAACAAGGACAAGAAGGAAGTTCAGAAGAAGCCAGTAGCTGAGGAGTCAAGCTCTGGAGCTGATTCAACACCTTCAGGCACAGATTCTAAGAAGGACGATTCTAAGAAGGACGACAAGTCTTCTGCAGCAGCTACATCTTCAACAGCAGCTGGCACAACATCTTCAAAGGCTGGCACAACAACAACAGCTACTTCTTCAGCAGCAGCTTCTGACAACGTAGCAACTACAGGCGCAACAGCTGGTCTTGCACTCGCTGGCGTAGCACTTGCTGGTGCAGCTATCGTTATTTCTAAGAGAAAGTAATCTCTCACAGATAACACACTTGAATAAGTGAATTTATACAGAGCTTTCTGTCATTCGGGAAGCTCTGTTTTTTTGTTCGTTTGTGTAACCTGCACTAATTTGTAAACGATTTCTGTGCAAAACATATGAAATCATGTGCTTAAATTGTGCAAATAGTATATTGAAAATATGTGACAGTTGTGTTATAATACAAAGGTAAATATAGGTCAGGCTATGTGTATAGCATGACAATTAAACGGAGGTTATTAAAATGAAAAAGTTTTTAGCTTGCGCTCTTGCACTTACACTTACAAGTGCTATGTTCGCTTCTTGCGGCAGCTCTGATGATTCTTCATCAAAGGCTGAGGCAAAAACTACTACAACAACAACAACAGCCGCTCCCGAGTCAACAGCTGATTCAACAGCTGCTTCTGGCACAGAGTCTGAGGGCGATGCTGCAAAGGATATTTCCGAAATGCCAGCTACTCTGAAGAACTATGAGGAGGCTTCTGTATATTTCAAGAAGGATATGGACGTTGCTTCTATCGTTGAGCCTTTCGCTGAGAAGGATTACGAGAACGATGAGTCTCATGTAAACCTCTCTGTTGAGGAGCTTGCAGGCGTTCCAATGCTCAAGGTCGAGGTTCTTGATCAGGACGATCAGGGCAACTACAAGATCCCTAAGATCAAGTTCCACATGGAGAAGTTCTTTGAGGGTCACGAGGCTGATCTTGAGAAGATCTTCACTATCAAGGCTGATGTAGTTACAAAGGCAGTTGGCGAGTTCACAGGTGACGACGGCACAAAATCACTCGTTCCTGGTAACTTCATGGGTGCATTCGTTACACAGCCTACAACAGGTGAAGGTGAAAACAGTTGGAACGACCTCTATGACTTCGGCGAGGCTGAGTGGACTTCTGAGTGGGGTTCCTATGAGCTTACAATGAGACCTGGTATCAAGGACGGCGCTACATTTGTAAACTCAACTGAACCACAGTATGTTTCACTTATGAGATGGGGCATTCCAAACCAGGCTGATTTCTACATTGCTGACCTCAGATTTGAGGACGAGGACGGTAACGTTATCGCTTGCGCAAACTTTGGTAAATAATTCATTTCCATACATAAGAAAGGTGCAGATTTTCTCTGCACCTTTTTTATGTGAATTTTACGCTTATCTCCCCTGATATCTCCAAGCTTTTTACCTTTCCGCCTTTGATTTTAGCCGAAAAATCCTGCCCTTTTATTTGACCCGTGGCGGTGATATCTCCCTTGTCATTTTTGAGATACGTCACGCCTTTCTGCGAAATAAGCTTGTCAAGCACAGCGGCAGTCATTGTGACAGCGGAGCTTTCGGGTATGTTCCCTCGGTCAGTTTCGTAGGTCAAACCCTTGTATTCAAGTCGTGCGCTTTCTCCTGAGCAGGTTATCACCATACCGCTGACAGTTTCCGGCGCGGTTATCTCACACTCCCACATATCTGCGCCCTCACGGGTGAAGCTTGCGACGTATTCCGTGCCGTCAATGGTGAACTCAGCCGGGGTCTTGTAGTCCTCTGCCAGCTTTACGGGTTTGACTTCGGTGCTTTCACCGCATGAGCATAAGCCCATTACCGCCAAAATCGTGAGAAAAAATGCCTTTGTTCTTTTCATTTTGCCCTCCATTAAAAAAGACCCTCTTCATAAGAAGAAGGTCTTTGTTTTTAGTACAGCCTAGTCGGCGTTTTCAAGGTTATACAAAAATCGTGGCAAAGCGTCAATAACATCTCTTGCAATGATTCCACGTTCAGATCTTTTGTATCCTGCAAGTAGAGCCGTCGAGCCAAGTGTGAACGACCCAAGTGCCGCCGCATCGAGAGCGTTGCACCCCTGAGCCACATAGGAGGAAACAATGCCTGCAAGCATATCCCCTGAGCCACCCTTTGCAAGAGCAGTTGTGCCTTCAGTGCAAAGATAAACTTTTCCACCGTCCACAGCAAAGGTGTCAGCCGACTTCGCAAGCACTGTCACACCATATTTTTCTGACAGCC
>OCQC01001659.1_pt1 | contig 15585 bp, 16 predicted proteins | sample 1538401 | NCBI WGS metagenome assembly OCQC01 (sample SAMN04571689, study PRJEB22368) | human gut metagenome | biome: human gut; material: stool | host: Homo sapiens | place: Luxembourg | collected 2012-08-03 | reverse complement strand
CAGCGGTCATGGATTGATTCAGATGCGTAACGAAGCTAATCTCGATGCACCAATCCTTGAATACGAAGTTTCTGGTGATAAGATCCAAAGCGTCATCATGCTTCCAGGTTACACCCACAACATCATCAACCTCTCGGACACCCAAGACCTCGTCACTGTTATGTACTGCAATGAGATTTTTAATCCAGAAAGACCAGATACTTTTTTTGATCCAGTGGGCAAAGACTAAAAGATACAATTCAACAACAAATTATAAATAGTTATTAATTATGAATATTTTTACTGGTAAAACCCTTATGATTACCGGTGGCACAGGATCATTCGGTAATGCAGTCCTCAATCGATTTCTTAAGACTGACATCGCAGAAATCCGAATTTTCTCACGTGATGAGAAGAAGCAGGATGATATGCGTCATGAGTATCAGGCTAAGATGCCGGAGGTGGCCCATAAGATCAAGTTCTTCATCGGTGACGTCCGCAACCTCCAGTCGTGCAAGAACGCCATGCCTGGTGTTGATTACATTTTCCATGCAGCTGCATTGAAGCAGGTTCCCTCTTGCGAGTTCTTCCCTATGGAAGCTGTTAAGACCAATGTAATTGGTACCGACAATGTACTGACTGCAGCTATTGAAGCAGGTGTAAAGTCCGTTATCTGCCTCTCTACTGACAAGGCCGCATATCCTATCAACGCTATGGGTATTACCAAGGCGATCGAAGAGAAGATTGCTGTAGCCAAGTCTCGTTATTCAGGTGACACCAAGATTTGCTGTACCCGTTATGGTAACGTGATGTGTTCTCGTGGTTCAGTAATTCCTTTGTGGATTGATCAGATTAGCAACGGCAACCCTATCACCCTTACTGAGCCTAAGATGACCCGCTTCATTATGTCACTCGAAGAGGCTGTGGAACTCGTACTCTTCGCCTTCGAACATGGTCAGAATGGTGACATCCTCGTTCAGAAGGCTCCTGCTTGCACCATCCAGACTCAGGCAGAGGCTGTATGTGAACTCTTTGGTGGCAAGAAGGAAGATATCAAGGTTATTGGTATTCGTCATGGTGAGAAGATGTACGAAACCCTTCTCACCAACGAGGAGTGTGCCAAGGCAGTCGATATGGGTGACTTCTATCGTGTACCTGCTGACAATCGTTCCCTCAACTACGATCAGTTCTTTACCGAGGGTGATAGTAAGCGTTGCGAGCTCTCAGAGTTCAATTCCGACAATACACGTCGTTTGAATCTTGAAGAGACCAAGGCTAAGATTGCAGCTCTTGAGTACATCCAAAATGAACTCAATGGCATAGCTAACTTGGCAAAATAATACATAATATTCGTGTTCTAAATTAAAAGGCATGAAAATCCTTGTCACAGGAGCTAAAGGCTTTGTCGGAAAAAACCTTTGCTTCCAACTTCATAATATTCAGGATCAGAAAGCACGTTGGTACAAGCTGTCAGAGCCAATCGAAGCCATCTATGAGTATGACATCGATTGTGCCCCAGAACAACTTGAACTGTGGTGCCGAGACTGTGATTTTGTATTCAATCTCGCAGGAGTAAATCGGCCTAAGGATCCAAAAGAATTTATGGAGGGAAACTTTGGTTTTGCCAGCACCTTGCTTAAGATGTTAAAGAAGTATCACAATACATGTCCTGTGATGATTAGTTCTTCTATTCAGGCTACTCTAGCAGGTCGTTTTGGTACTTCTGAGTATGGAAAAAGTAAGAAAGAAGGAGAGGAATTAATGTTTCGATATGCGGAGGAAACTGGTGCTAAAGTACTTGTGTATCGATTTCCCAACCTTTTTGGTAAATGGTGTCGTCCAAACTACAATTCTGTAATTGCAACTTTCTGTTACAATATTGCCAATGACTTGCCTATACAGATCAGTGATCGAAGTGTAGAGATGGAACTTCTTTATATTGATGATTTGGTCGATGAACTTATTGCATCACTTAATGGAGGAGGCCATCGTTGTGAATTCGACGGAGTGGAGACCATACCAACAGTAAATGGACGTTACTATTATGTTCCTGTCACCCACAAAACAACTCTAGGTGAAATTGTTGATGTTATTCAGAAAAGTGCAAAGAGTGTTAACCCGGGTTCGGGAATGGTGCAGACTGCAATTTCACTCCCCCAAGGTTCATTGGAATACAAACTTATGACTACGTACCTCTCTTACCTTCCTAAAAAAAAGACCATTATTGATTTAACTATGAATAAAGATCAAAGAGGTAGTTTCACTGAGTTAATTCACATAGTCAACAATGGTCAAATTTCCATCAATATTTCCAAGCCAGGTGTAACAAAAGGAGAGCATTGGCACCATAGCAAGTGGGAGACATTCATTGTTGTAGCGGGACATGGATTAATTCAACTTCGTAAGGAAGGGGCTAATGAGATATGGAGTTATGAAGTTTCTGGTTCAAAAATACAAGCAGTTCATATGCTCCCAGGTTATACACACAATATCGTTAATCTTTCTGATACGGAAGACTTAGTAACAGTAATGTATTGTAACGAGATATTTGATCCCAATCGACCAGATACCTATTATGATAATGTAAATTGTAAATAATATGAAAGTAAACGCAATTATTCAAGCGCGTTGCGGTTCTACTCGATTTCCCAACAAAGTGTTCGCCGACATTAATGGCAACCCCTTGATTTGGCACGTCGTTAACCGACTTACATACGCTAAAACTATTGACCAGATAGTGATTGCCACTACTGTCAATGAGAAGGACGACCAAATAGAAGCTTGGTGTAAAGAGAATAATATTACTTGTTTCCGTGGAAGCGAAAATGATGTCCTCAATCGTTATTATTCTACTCAACAGCATTCCCCTCAGATGTTGTTGTTCGCATTACAGCAGACGATCCTTTCAAAGAGCCTGCAGTTATTGATATGGTAGTAAACAAACTCATCAATGAGGATTATGATCATGTCACCAATAATTTTCCTCCTTCTTTCCCAGAAGGTCTAGATTGTGAGGCATTCACCTTCAAGGCTCTCGAAGAGTCCGAGAAGGCCACACATGATTCCTTCGAACGTGAGCATGTAACTCAATACATCTACCACAATCCTGATAAGTTTAAGATTGGTAATGTTTCTTGCGAAAAGAATCTGTCACACCTTCGCTGGACAGTTGATAAGGATGTTGATTTTGAGATGGTAAAAGCAGTTTATGCTCATCGCAAACCAGAGAATGAGGGAATTCTTCTTATGGATGAGATTCTTGAAATACTCGAAGCCAATCCAGATATCGCACAAATCAATTCTGAGGTTGAAAGAAGTGCAATGTACACAAAAAAATGAAAGTCATTATGAAACGATTTACAGATCTTGAAAAGAAGTATGTGCTCGATGTGATTGATAATGAATTTGCTACATCGAAAAATTCAATCTACAACAATAAGCTTGAGAAGCAATTTGCAGAGATGTTTGATGCCAAGTTTGCTATCGGCCATTGTAATGGTACTGCAACTCTCCATGTTGCTCTCATGGCAGTTGGCATTCAGCCAGGAGATGAGGTGATAGTTCCTGCACTTACTATGTCTTCTACCTCCATTCCGGTAGTACTCTGTGGAGCTATTCCTGTATTTGCTGATAGTGATCTTGACACTTTCCAAATCTCACCTGAGAGCATTGAGAAGTGCATCACATCAAAGACCAAGGCTATTATAAGCGTATCGCTCTTTGGCCTTGCTCCTGATTATGACAAGATTTGTGCTATCTGTAAGAAGCATAATCTCGCACTTATTGAGGATAATGCAGAGTGTTTCCTTGGCACTTATAAGGGTAAGCTCGTTGGTCAGTTTGGTGATATTTCAAGTTACTCATTCCAAGCTTCAAAACACCTTACTACCGGTGAGGGGGGGATACTCATTACCAATAGTGAGGAACTTGCAGACAAAATTCGTCGCCTGAACTGCCTTGGTTATGCTGGTGTTTCAGCAAAGCAGGGTAAGATTACTCGCAATGATATACAAGATCCAAACTACAGTCGTCACATCTCATTTGGTTACAACTACCGCATGTCTGAACTTCAGGCTGCAGTTGCTTGTGGTCAGCTTGAACGTGCAGAGGAACTTGTACAGAATCGTATTGAAGTAGCCAAAATCTTCGATGAAGTTATCAAGGGGCAAACACTTTTGAAGCGTCAAGCAGAGCCAGAAGGTTACAAAAATTCATATTGGGCATATTGCTTGGTACTTGATACCGATAAACCTGAGGTGGATTGGTACCGCTTCCGTGACCTCTTCCAGAAAAATGGTGGTGATGGCTACTATGCAGCTTGGAAGCTCTCTTACAACGAACCTGCATACCAGAACATTCTTCAGCCTCAGGAGAGTGTATGGCAGAAATTCGATACAAATCTTTGTCCTAATGCTGAATACCTTCAGAAGCGTCTCATCCAGCTCAAAACTAACTATTGGAATCTTGATGAAGCACGTCAGCAGGCGGAGATTCTTAAGAAAACTATAGAAGAATATATCGCAACAAAATAATTTTTAGACAATGGGATTTTTTAATAAAGAATTCAAGATTGGTGACAAGTGGGTAGGTGAAAACCATCCTACCTACTTCATCGCAGAGATTGGTGCAAATTTTGATGGATCTATTGAGAAGGCTAAGAAGCTTATCGATGCTGCAAAGGTTGCTGGTGCGGATTGCGCCAAGTTTCAAACCTTTGATACACCTCGCATTGTTTCTGAGGGTGGTTTCTCAAAGATGCAGCTTCGTGGTGTTCATGGCTCCTGGGGACGTACGGTATCAGAGGTGTTCAAGGATGCTGAATTCCCTATAGCTTGGCACAAAGAAATTGCAGACTATTGTACTCAAGTTGGTATTCATTTCTCCACCTCTCCTTATTTCAAGGATGCTGTTGATCTTTGTGTTGATCTTAAGGTACCTTTCATTAAGATTGGTTCAGGTGAGATAACTTGGTTGGAGCAGCTTGATTACATTGCACGAAAAAACATTCCTGTAATGTTAGCTACAGGTGATGCCACTATGTCGGAGATAGATGAAGCAGTCCGTACTATCCAGAAAACTGGTAATAAAGATTTTGTTCTCATGCAGTGTATCACCAACTATCCTTCAAAGCTTGATAGCGCTAACGTAAATGTACTCAAGACATATCAGTCGGCATTTGACTGCTTGACAGGTTATTCTGATCATGCCCCTGGCCATGTGGTAGCTCTTGCTTCTACAGTAATTGGTGGTCGTGTTATCGAAAAGCACTTTACTCTTGACAAAACCGATAAGGGCCCTGATCATCCTCACTCAATGGAGCCTCAGGAGTTCAAGTTTATGGTTGATTCTATCCGTGAGGTAGAGCGTGCTATGGGTTCTACCGTAAAGGAAGTTCAGAAGGAGGAAGGAGAGACAGTCTTTGTTCAGCGTCGTTGCCTCTATGCAGCTCGTCCTATCAAGGCTGGTCAGGTTCTTACAGAGGAGGATATTACTGTTCTTCGTCCAGCACTTGGCATTCAGCCTAAGCATAAGCAGAACATTATTGGTAAGTCTGTTAACAAGGACATTCCTGCAGGTGACCCAATCTTCTGGGAGGATCTTTAATTATATTTCTATGTCTGGAGTGTTTTATTGTACACCAGACATAGAATTACCAAAATAATTCAAAATGATTACAGATAGAGAAAAGATTCTTGCAATTGTAGATAACGATTGCTTGACTCCATCAGATGCAGTCATTCTGCTTGAAGGTGATGGCTTCTTTCGTTTCAGTAAAGCTGTTGACCTTTACAAAAGGGGAATGGCAAAGAAAATCGTTTTCAGTGGTAATATTATTGATAGAGATTATGGCAGTTTTCCTTTTGAGGAAGTAAAGCCATTTATTCTCGAAGGTGGTGTGCCTGAAGAGGATTTGATACATGAAGATGTATCGCAACACACCCGTCAGCAGGCTATCGAAGTAATAAAGATGGCAATGACGAATGGTTGGAAGAAACTGGCTCTTGTGGCTTCACATGAGCATCAATATAGAGCATACCTTACTTTTCTTCGTGAGGTATTAGATACCAAGAGTGGTATTATACTTTATAATGCACCTGTACGTAACCTTAATTGGTTTGTTGATTCTGGTTGGGGCATTCGTTTTGAGCGTCTTTCTGTAGAATTTGAGCGTATTGAGCGCTATTCTGCTTTGGGGCATCTCGCAAATGCGGATGAAGTGGTAGAGTATCAGAAGTGGAAAGAATCATTACTTAATCAATAAACTATGGTCTTTGATAAGGTAGACAATCTACAATATCCTCGAATATTGCTGTAGCACTTCGTTACCTTCAGGCATTGGATAGCAATGTACCCAATGGAATGTATTAGTTTAATGAGAACGTAAAGGCGATTGTGTGCGAGTATAGCACAAAAGAAGTGAATGAGAATGACTTTGAGTCACATATTAAGTATTTCGACATACATTATCCATTAATCGAAAGGATAAAATCTCATGTGTACCATTAGAGAAGATTGATTTGAAGATTGCATATTCTTCAAACAAAGATATTGCATTCTATAAGTATGCAAAAGACGATATTTGTAACTGTGTCGTGGGATGTGGTTATTTCCTTTTAGTTTACCCGCAGGATGCTCACATGTCGCAGCTGTGTATTCATTTTCTTAAACAAATAAAAAAAGTAACAATAAAAATTAAGATAAAATAATATTATGATAACTACTACACCTATATCTGTTGCGGAAAAGATAATGGGTACAAATTTTATTGGACCCAAGCAAGTAAACTTGCTTTTGATGCATATGGGTAAGGAACTTATTTCGGAGATAGATGTTCCAGAAGTGAACTATGACGAAGAGACACTTCGTAATAGTGCTTCAGACTATATTCTTGTGTATGGGACCGATGCTCTTGATATTTTGGATATTCGCAATTTCTTTGGAGTAGATCCTGAAATTTCAGAACCATGCCTATACAATCAGGATTGGTATATGTCTGAAGAGTTTATACGTCGCAGGATAGACAACAAATGGTTTCTTATTAAGAGGAATGTGCTTGAAGATACACGTGCTGTTATGCCTATGGAGATTATTTCTACAGGTGTTAAGTTTCCATCTGCTATTCTTTGCGTCTATTTATTTTTCACTTATTATGTGGCATACGGAGAAATGCTTTGGTTTCACGATTTTGTCTGGTGCGAAGATGTCGATCATAACGGAGACCGCATCTATGTTGGTAAGTATCACGATGTAGATGGTATCAATAAGAACGGATTTAGCATACATAGACATTTGGCTTTAAGACCGTGTTATGCAAGTGTTGATATCATATAATTAGTTAAATATAGTATAGATGTTGTATGTCAATAAATACGCTAAATATTGCAATGTGAATTTATTGCTAGTGTTTATCTATCAATATTTAGCTATCAACATGTTCTATTTTTAAAGAACAAGATAAGTTCTTTGTGAACGAATAATAATATACTATTATCGAGAAATACAATCTCTTAACATAAAGTTTAGAATGTACATTTTCTAGGGTTTATTTTCATGAATCAAATTATTGGTGATTCCTAGCTTAAACCAATATACTCTAAAATTTGTGGCATATTTTTAGACTTGTCTTATGTTCCTTTTTATTTAAAAATTTCAAATTTCCAAATTGATTTGTGGATTAGTCAATCCAAATACTTTTACGTAGATTATTATGTCAGACCTAAAAGATAAGACTATAAAAGGAATGATGTGGAGCGGAATTAATTCGTTTATGCAGCAGACATTAGGCCTTTTATTTTCAATTGTTATTGCAAGAAGGCTTGACCCTTCTGATTTTGGTATGGTCGGTATGCTCACAATTTTCACAGCTGTTGCAACATGCTTGCAAGATGGTGGATTGGTATGGGCTATTACAAACCGAAAAGATGTTACGCATCAGCAATATAGTTCTGTTTTTTGGTTTAATTTGATTTTAAGTGGAATCCTCTACATTGTTCTTTTTTGTTTGGCACCGCTGATAGCTTCATACTTTGGACATAAAGAATTGGTTTGGTTATCTCGTTTTGTCTTTCTTGGTATAATTTTTTCAAGCTTAGGCGTTGTTCAGACCGCTTATCTATTTAAGCAAATCAGAGTAAAGGAAAGAGCAATATCTATGGCAATGGGATTGGTTGTTTCTGGCATATTGGGCATAATACTCGCATATAATGGATTTTCTTACTGGGGAATAGCAACACAAGGCATTCTCAATATTGGAGTTGCATCTTTGATGTTGTGGATACAGTCTCCATTTAGGCCAGACTTCAAAATCGATTGGTCTTTTTTGAAGTCTATTGTTCCAGAGGGATTCCGGTTTGTCGTACCAAATATTTTTGTATTAGCAGGTGAGAATATTTTTTCGGTAATACTTGGAAAAAATTATACTGTGAGAGATGTCGGTAATTATTCGCAAGCTGCAAAATTTAATAATGCTGGCTATTCTTCAATATTGGGTATGATGAGAGGTGTGTCACAACCGGTTTTGGTGCAAGTAAGAGATGACAAGAATCAATATCTAAATGTATTTCGCAAATTGCTTCGAATGTCAGCTTTTGTTGTGACTCCGATAATGTTTTGTTTGGCAATGGTTTCTCCAGAATTTATCGAGATAATTCTCACTTCTAAATGGATTGAGTCTGCATATATCTTGAGGATTCTTTGTATCGGAGGTCTTTTTAGTGTTCTTAACACTATGATGACATATTTTATTATGAGTTTAAATAAAACCAAGCTTTATATGAACTTAGGTGTTATTATATCTGTCTTAAGTGTTATAACTGCTATTGTTGCTTCTCATTGGGGAATTATAACTTTGGCATATTCTTACTCCTTAGTTCAATTCTTTTCTTTTGCTATCTATTACTTTTTCGCAAGACAAACACATCCATATTCCTTAAAATTACTTTTTAATGACATAGTTCCTATTTTGGGAATCGGAATAGTCTCTGTATTAATTAGTTTTTATTCAACTTCTTTTATACAGCCTATTTATTTGTTACTCGTTACACGAGTATTATTTGCCTTATTGGTTTATTTTATTCTAATGAATCTATTTAAATGTGATTCATACATTGAAATAAAGTCATATTTATATCAAAAAATGACCTCTTTTTAGAATTTTTGTTTCCTCAAAATTTTATCATGATAAAGTTAAAAATAAGGAAGAATTTTATCTTAGATATTTTATTCATCTTAACATACTCAATAGGATATGCATCTTTGTTGAAATATGTGACCTACGTAATATTTCCTCTTCCAGAATCTATTCAGCTGTTCCTTTTTTTGTTTTTTCTTTACCTGTTTCGTTTTGGTGGAAAATATAGGAATATAAGACGTATAAGTAGTAATGTTTCCTATTTTTTGTTTTTCTTGTATTTTTGGGAAATATTTCAAGGCATGATAGTAGGTGCTGAGAGTAACTCTTTGTTAGTTGCGGCTGTAAATTTGTCCTCAACTTTTGTTGCATACAGATACATGAGCAACTTAGTATTTGAAGGATCTAATATAAAACCAGTAATTACAGCATATTCGTCGTATCTATATTATACATTCTTCATTGTTGTTACTTCGTCAGTCTTAATTCTAAGTCATGTATTAGATCCATATTCAAATCAGCTAGGAGTTAATAGTCTGTTTAAGACAAACATGGAATCACAATTAACATTTTACTATTTCCCAGGATGTTTGTCGGTTGTGTATAATACTCCTTCTGTATTTCTATTTCCTTTAAATTTTCCTAGCTTAAGTGGATTAAGCCATGAGTCTCAAGCAATGTATTTTACGATATTCCCAGCACTTTTTTTAATGTTCTATTTAAGGAATAGCAAAAGCATTGAAAGATATATTATTGGTATTTTTCTTTTGCTTACAATTCTTACAACCTCTTTGACAGCTGCAATTTGTTTCATGCTTACTTTTTGTCTTCATTTGTTCTGGAAATTTAAAGATAACAGTCAGATAACATCTGCCTTGGCTATTTCATTATTTGTTATAGTTATTGTAGTTTGGGTTGTTTCATCTGAGTATAGTGAGTTAATTTCACTCTTTTTCTTAGAAAAAGCAAATTTCGATTCAGATGGTTCATCTGGATCATATTCTTTGAATTTGTTGAGCTATATTGTTTCTCCAACAGATGTATTAGGAAAGGGCATATTCTGTTCGACGGAAGATCAAGCAAAACAATTCACCCTTAATTGCGGTTACCTTTCTTCGATGGTTATTATTTGCTTCTACCTTTTATTTTTCTTTACTAGTATTAGAAATATATTCTCAAAAAAAATAGTATGTCATGCAATCGGATTAGCTTCGTTTTATTTCATGGCACATTCTTTTAAATATGGTACTCAAGTGTTTAATAACTGTTACTTATTTTTTATTGTTTTTCTTTTATCCTATGCAGAGAATGTAAGAAAGAATAAAGTAGTAATTGAATAATTCTTAGCTGTTTGTAGATTATGCAGTTAGAATCTAATTATCGCAAGACTATTTGAACAAAATTCTACAATAAAACAACTAATAAAACTTTACAATTTAAGATTCAATAGTATGGGAGTCTTTGCCAAAAGGTTTAATCTGATTCTATGAGATTCTATACTAGTAACAAGCATATAATAATAAATACAATATCATATGAAAAGTGTTGATATCTTTATATGTACAAAACCTTTGCAATATATTAACCTTTGCAATATTCCTACAGATGAGTCGAATTCAAAGATTCTTATTATAATTGACGCTTTTTATAAAGCATCGGAGTTTTCAAAGTATATTGAGAATAATGAACACCAATGGAGTAAGGTAATCTTTCTTAAAAGAATAAATACTTTCTATAAGATTTTTAGATACAGGTGGTTATTTTTTGTATTGTTTTATAATGTGGACAAGTTGTACTATAGTTTAGATTCCACTGTTATTGGCCTACTACATTTTATAAAACGATTTAAATTTTTCTTATATGAAGAAGGCGCAGGAACATATAGAAAGCAGAGAATCCAGAATAAATATAAGGCTATAGCCAAAATGTTTGGCACTAGCGAAATCATGGGTTCTTCCAAGTATATTAAAGGTGCTTTTGTGTATTACCCTGATTATTATAAATCTCAAATTGCCCCTTCATGCCCTATATCGAGATTCACACTGTCATATCGTGAAACAATTAGACAAATGGCTAAGAAGTTTCTGTGTTTGTATGATTTAGATTCGCAGAATGAAGAATTTCTTAAAATGAAGGATAGTACGATACTTCTTTATATTACTGACTGGGAGATCCAACATTCAACGATAAGCCAAATGGAGAATCTTAGAAATGAATATGATTATTTATTCATAAAGCCACATCCTCATATTAGGATTAAAAATATGCCTAATATATTAGGAGTTGAGGTTTTATATACAAATTTGATTGTTGAGATTATTATTGATACGTGGCTTAAAAATAACAATAGAGTTACAGTCTTACACCAAGACTCTACGGCAGTAACTCCTTTTGGAAATGAAATTAAATCCATTAATGTTAGTGAAACACCACATTGTGAATATAGGGAAATTATTGAGAATCTAACTAGACTTTCTTGTCTTAATGGTAAAAATTAATCATTATATAATATGAAGAAGATACTGTTTGTAGCTCCAACACAAGGCAATGGTGGTATTGCCTCTTGGGCAGCAAACTATAGAAAAGTTTGTCCCGAAGAATATAAGTTAATCTCAGTTGGTGTTTCAAAGCGAAGAAGTTTGAATAATACAGCTGGCATATTTCGTCGAATGTTTGATGGTATTCTTGATATGTTTGAAGTATTTTACAATGTAAGACAAACATTAAAAAAAAATCATGATATTAACATAATGCATTTGACAATTAGTGGAAAACCTGGAATAGTACGAGACTATTTCATCGTAAAATCTGCTAATAAGAATAATGTAAAGACTATTGTTCATTGCCATTTTGGATCTGTTTGGAATCAAGTATCTGATACTGGTTTTTGGGGGAAACTTTTGCGCTCAACATTTCAGATGGCTGATCAAGTGTGGGTTCTTGATAAAAAATCCTATGACGCAATAAATAGTATTAATTATTTGAAGGGAAAAGCTTTTATCAATCCGAATTTTATTGATGTCCCTTCAGTGGCTTCTTTTAAGCCAAAGAGATACTTGAATATTGCTTTTATTGGTAATCTTTTCCCAACAAAAGGTATTTATGATTTGGTGAGTGCAGTTGCATCTCTACATAATAACACTATATTACATATAATAGGCCCAGGACAACCAGCAGTGATAGATGAAATAGAAAAACTTGCTAGAGATAAATTAGGAAAAAATATATTATTATATGGTAGACTCCCGAATGATGAAGTGTTGAAAAAAATCGAACAGATAGATATAATAGCTTTACCCACTTATTATGATTGTGAGGCGTTCCCGATTTCTATTCTTGAAGCGATGAGTCGGGCTAAATTGGTAATTTCTTGTGATAGAGGAGCTATTGTGGATATTTTGACAGCCATTGATGGATCAAACTGTGGTTTGATAGTAAAAGCGCAAAGTCCTGATGATATAGCAGAAAAAATAGTATGGTGTCAACAAAATAGGAGTGAAGCTGATCTTTTGTGTAAAAAGGCATATGAAAAAGTGTATAACATGTATCGTACCGAAAAAGTATTAGGCATTTATAAAGATTGTTATAATAGACTTGCATATGAAGGTGATTAAAACAAAACAAGATCTTGATTTCTTTCTCCAAGAAGACGCAAAAGCAAACTTTATGTTTGATGTGTCATTTCCGATGTATTGCTTAAAACTATTAGTTGGTAGTGAGTCTGCACATGTATGGAGATATTTAAAATGTTTAAGGCATTGTGAGTATCATTATAATAATAAAGGAATAATTCATAAATTATTATGTACTTATTATCAATTTAAACTACATCGTCTCGGATTTGATTATAATATACGCATTCCAATAAATGTTTGTGGTTATGGTGTTACCCTTTACCATCTTGCTGGTGGTGGTTGCTTGGTAAATGCAAAATCTGTTGGAAATTACTGTAGACTTCAAACAGGAGTTTTACTTGGGAACTCTCATCAATCGGAAGATGAAAAACCAGTTATAGGTGACCATGTATCTTTTGGACCGGGAGCAAAAGTTTTAGGGAAGGTGATTGTTGGTGATAATACTTTTATTTGTGCAAACGCTGTTGTAACAAAAGATGTACCATCAAATACTATGGTCGGTGGAGTTCCTGCAAAAATCATTAAAACAATAGAATCGTGAAAATAGTTAACAGATTAAAAAAAAACATTACTATTCGTGGACTTTATAGTCTTTGGAGAGAGTATTTTGGTTTGAAAAGAAAACAATTTGGTTATGTAGGAGAAAGGGTTGTAATGATTCCTCCTCTGAATATCGATAATCCTGCTAATGTCTATCTTTATGGATTAAATAAGATTGAGCACTGCACAATATCTGCATCCATCGCCAAATTTGTAATGAAATACGGTGCAGGGTCAGCAGAAGGATTGTCTGTACATACAGGTAACCATATGAGAGTACCAGGAAAGTATTATCGATCTATAGCAAATGACGATAAATTAAATAGCGGACAGAATTTTGATCTTGACGTTATTGTTGAAGAGGATGTTTGGCTTGGATGTAATGTTACTCTTCTTGCAGGGGTTACAATTGGTCGTTCATCTACTGTAGCTGCTGGTGCTGTTGTAACCAAATCCCTTCCTCCATATTGTATTTGTGGCGGTGTTCCAGCAAAACCAATAAAGTTTTATTGGACAATAGATCAGATTTTGGAACATGAGGAAAAGCTTTATCCATTAGAAGAAAGATATACAAGACAGCAGTTGGAGGAGATCTTCTCTAGGTGGGAGAAGAAGTAATAGATTTCTCTTATCTAGCACTTGGGAATCTATTATTGTCCTGCATTCGTTTCAGTAGATCAAATACTTAAGAAATTTTTCAAAATCTTTGGAATCTAAATATAACAAAGGATGAATGACAAGAAGAAGATATTATTCGTTTGCCAATACTTCTATCCAGAGGTATTCCGTGGGAATGATATAGCTTTTCATTGGGCAGAGTTGGGCCACGACGTTCATGTCGTGACCGGAATCCCTAATTATCCAGACGGAGTTTTTCATAAGGGTTACGGATTATTTTCTAAAAGACATGAGATTGTACGTGGTGTGCATGTAACTCGCCTCCCAATATTTCCTCGTGGAAACAATAAAATTATGCTGATGTTGAATTATTTTAGCTATTTAGTGGTTGCTAGCTTCTATATTATATGGCATGCAATATTTCACAAGTATGACTTTGTTTTCTGTCAGCAGTTGTCCCCTGTAATGATGTCAACACCAGCGGTTCTGTATAAGAAACTTCGTAAGTCACCACTTTATACTTGGGTGTTAGATCTTTGGCCTGAAAGTCTGACGGCTGCTGGTGGAATTGACAATAAGTATATACTTGTTTTTTTTAATTGGTTTGTCAAGAAAGAGTATAAGTGGAGCGATAAAATTTTGACTAGTTCGAGGAGCTTTGATCAGAGTATTCGCACTTATGGTGATTATGAGGACAAGATACTGTATTATCCTCAATGGTCGGATGGTTCTAGTTTGAATTCATCTTTGTTGTCGGATTTCTCAATGCCCAATATACCAGAGGGATTCGTCGTAATGTTTGCTGGTGCTGTTGGTGAGGCTCATGGCATGGAGTGTAATATGCAGGCTGCTTTGTTGACAAAGGAGCGTAAGGATATCAAGTGGGTTATTGTTGGCGATGGACGCAGACTATCTTGGGTTCAGCAGTTTGTAAAAGAGAATAAACTTGAGGAGACAGTTTTGACATTAGGTCGCTTTCCTTCAGAGACTATGCCATTATTTTTTGCAAAGGCTGATGTTATGTTGGTTTCATTAACAGATTCTCCATTATTTAACTTGTATGCTCCTGCTAAGATAAGTAGTTATATGGCAAGCGGCCGTCCTATTATTGCGTGTCTTAATGGAGAAGGAGCTGAGCTTATCAAAGTGGCAGAATGCGGTTGGCATGTGGCTGCAGGAGATGCTAATGGTCTTGCTCAACTTGTAATGCAATTGGCAGACAAAAATAAGGATACTCTGTTGGCATTGGGGCAAAATGGCATAAAGTTTTATGACGAAAATTTTCAAAAAGATAAGTGCCTTAAGAAATTGGACCAAATTGTGTTTTAGTTATTTAAGTTAGATGACTAATCAAATAATTATTAAATTAGTACGCAAATCTCTGGCTGATAAGCATATAACTAATCTATCGTTATTTCAAAATGTATATTGGGAGAAGGTAAAAGATTCTGCCACTATACGTGGTGTCCTTGGAATATGTCTTGATGGATTTGATAAACAAAGTAATTCTTCAATTTTTCTACTGTTTAAAACGAAGATTGAGTGGATTGGGCAGGCATCCTTTATGGAGACCTGCTTCGAACAACACAGAGATGTGTTAGAAGAATTGGCTCGATTCTATTCAGATCATGGTTTGAATATGATGGTACTAAAAGGCTATGGACTTTCTTAGTATTGGCCAAA
>OCQC01001568.1_pt1 | contig 16384 bp, 10 predicted proteins | sample 1538401 | NCBI WGS metagenome assembly OCQC01 (sample SAMN04571689, study PRJEB22368) | human gut metagenome | biome: human gut; material: stool | host: Homo sapiens | place: Luxembourg | collected 2012-08-03 | reverse complement strand
GTGTGCATCTGGGGCACGGCGCCCTGCTGCGCCGCACGGCGGCGGAGGCAAAGCAGATTGAGCGGCGTGTGGCGGCGGGAAGTCTAGAGGCGGTCATGCCGGGGCTGTATGCGCGTCCGGATTATTGGTCCGAGCTCAAGTTTCGGCAACGTTATCTGCATCGGGTGCGGGCCCTTGCGCAAAAGCATCCCGACTGGACGTTTTGCTCCTATACGGCGGCTGTTATCTATGGCCTTTCGGTTTCGCATGCCAATTTGACGCACATCCATATCGCCGCGGCGCCGGCGCAATCGACGACGCCGGGCTCTCGGGTGATTCGCCATCGTTATGCTCGTCAAACGCGGGCAATCCAGATGGATATTGCCGTGACCGATATCGACCAAACGATTACGGATTGCCTGGTCGATGCATCGTTTGTCGAGGGACTGATCATTGCGGACTCGGCGCTTCATGAGCAGCTGTTGTCGAAGGAGCATCTCGTTGAGGCAATCAACAAGCTTGGCTTAAATCGTCGCGGTGTTGTGACGGCGCGAAGTGTTGCGCGGTGTGCCGATGGCCTATCGGAAAGCGGTGGCGAGTCCAAGGCGCGTGCTCTGATGATTGAGCGCGGCTGGCAGACGCCGGAGCTGCAAGTTGAGCTGTTCGACCCGGTTGAGCCGGGGCGGCCGTATCGAGTTGACTACTTGTGGCGTGTGGGCGACCGGCTGATTATCGGGGAGTTCGACGGATTCGTTAAAAGCGAGAAGGCGGCGGAGGAGGGCAAGCTCGCGAAGGCGCAGTTTGATGAGCGCCAGCGCGAGTCGAGGCTTTCGCTGCTTGATAACTGCAAGATCGTGCGCTTGTGCTGGGATGATCTAAGGGATCCGACAAAGCTCGATCGCAAGCTCAAGGTCGCCGGCGTGCCGCGTGCGTGCTGAGGCAGTTGCAGGGCGTTTGGCTGCACAAGCGTGGAAAATCGGACGGACGAGCGTGGAAATCTGGACGCTTGTTGAATGAGCGTGGATAATCTCCCACTTTTGGCTCGTAAGGGGGCCCAAAGTGGGAGATTTTCCACGCTCGTCTTGCGGGTGCGAAACAGCGGCGATCAGGCGCTGATGATGTGGGGTAGCGGCAGGTCGTGGGCATCGGTGGGAACGCCGTCGACGCGTTGCTCGTCAAAGGCGATGCCGATGATTCGGCATGCGGGCGAGACCGTGGGTAGGTAGCGGTCGTAGCAGCCGCCACCGTAACCCAGGCGCGCGCCGGCGCGGTCGAAGGCTACAAGCGGCACGACGACCATGTCGAGTTCTTCGGCAGGTACGATAGGGAAACGGCTGCTGTCGATGGCCGTGGCCGCGAAGGCCCGCGTGGGGTGGGCGATAAACGGAGCCGCGGACGCATCGGCAGCAGCAACTGCCCGCATACACATGCGCTGGCCACAAGCCATGGCGTCTGTTGCCGAGAACATGCACGGATAGGCCACGCGCCAGCCGCGTTTGGTGGCCGCTGCGGCAAACGCGGCTGGGTCGACCTCGGAACCCATCGCGGCATAGACGGCAAAGGTGCGCGGTGCCGCGGCACCCAAGCGATCCAACAGCTCAACAAGTCGCGCACAGATAACGGCAGACTTCGCCGCCCGCACATCCAAATCAATTGCATCGCGCCGAGCAAGCGCCGTCCGCCGCAACTCAGCCTTGTCCATCCCAACCTCCTCTAGCAAACCTGCCAAAAAGGGATAGGTTTATTTTGGCAGGTTTTATCTGGGCAAACACCCAAACCACCACACAAATCATCGCAAAGGGGGCATCTCATGGACACCTTCGTGGGTTTTGACGAAGAGCAGGTGTTCGCGGCGGTTTGTCTCGATCTGTAACAGTTACTCGGCAAAATCGGACCTAGATGTTACAGATTGAGACAAAGGGCCGGCGTCATCCGGAAACGTCTCGATCTGTAACATCTGGAGCCGATATTGCCGTCTTGGCGTTACAGATCGAGATAAACCGACAGACTGCGGCAAAAGAAAAGGTAGATTTTCAGGCATGTCCCAAAAATCTACCTTTGTTGTGGTTAGCTCAGCAGGTCGACTACGTTGAAGCCGGCGTTGCTCTTGGCGATGACGTCGCGTCCGCCAAAGACGCAGGTGGGCGACTCGGCTGCGATGCGCGTCACGTCGGCGCCGAGCGAGCGAAGCTCACCGGGCGTGGCGGCGAGCATCTGGGCGCGGCGCTCCTCGCGTGCGTGCGGATCGAGCCCGGCCAGGTAGGTCGTGTTGCGGCGCTTGGTGAGCGCGTACGGCTTCACCGGCGCGTCCATGCCGCTCACGCAGCTCACGATAAAGCCCTCAAAGGCGGCCTCGTCGGGCTCAAAGCTGCCGAGCCATTCGCCTGCGCGCGCCACGCGCTCAATCGAGGGGTCGATTGCCGGGTCGCGGTAGGTGTAGAACGCCGTCTGACGCTCACCGGCCGCGCGGAATCCGCAGCCGTACGCACCGCCCTTAACGCGGATCTCGTTCCACAGATAGTCGTAGGAGAGCGCGTTGGCGGCAACCGCCCAGGCGCCCGTCACGTCGATGCCCAGGCGACGCGGGTCGCACGCGCTTGCCGCAAAGCAGATGTCGCTGGGGATGACAAAGGCCTCGTGGCGGTCGCACGGCGACGGCACCACGAGCGCGTTGCGGCCGGCATCGGCGCCGCCGCCAGCGCCCAGTCCCAGGTCGCCCGCGGCGGCCCAGTATGCGTTAAAGTCCTCATCGCTGCCGGTAAAGCTTGCCAGGCAGCCGTCGGCCACAAAGATGCGCTCCGCCAGCTCGGCAAGCTTGGCACGCAGGTCGTCCAGTCGCTCGTCAAAGTGCTCGAGCAGATCGCGCAGGAACAGGTAGAAATCCACGCCCGAAAGCTGTTCGCGCACCACGGCCGAAGGCGAGCTGTAGCTCATCGCGCGGCCGAGCGCCGCCGAGTGGCCGTTGTTGATAAAGCCCTGCTCAAGCCCAATGCGAATCTGCGTGAGCACATCGCGCACGCGGTCGGCGTCGGCATCGAGCAAAAGCGTGCTCGACCACACCTCGCGCGGCAGGATCGCCAGCGCATCGATCTTTTCGGACAGGGCGCCGGCGCTCACCAGCAGGTAGGGGCGCACGCCGTCCACGTCGGGCTGCGTCATGACCTCGGTCGTAAAGCTCAAAAAGCCCAGCTTGCCGGCGAGCAAGTTGTCGAGTTCCTCGGCCGAGTGCTCGCTCGTGGGCAGCTGTTTGAGCAGGCGGCAGAGCAGCGTCACATAGGGCAGGTCTTCAAACGCGACGCAGTTCAGGTCGAAATACTGCATGGCGTAGGCCAGACGGTTGGTGGGGATGCCGTGGCGCAGGCAGGGGATGGGCGCGGTCGTGTCCACGATCAGTGGCGGCTCGGGGCGCGCCTCGCCAATGTCGGACACGCGCAGGCGCGGCAGCGTGGCCTTGGCCTCGGGTGTGTCTTCCGCCTCCTGCGCGGCACGCAGCGCGGCCGTGCGCTCGACCACGTCGGCCAGCTCGGCATCGGTCATGGCATCGCGCTTGGCTGCCAGCTCGGCGGCCTCGGCACCCTCCGAACCCTCGGCGGCGTCCACCGGCACCAGCTCGACCAGTGCCATGTGATTGTTCTGCAGCACCAGCTCGCGCAGCAGGTCCTCAAAATAGCTGCCGTCCAGCTCGCTACGCAGCTCCTCGTACACCGGGCCGTACTTGAGCGCCAGCGTCGCGGCGTCGTCATCGTAGAGCCACGTGCTCAGCGCGTCGCACGCAATGGCCACGCCGTCGGCGATACCGTAGTCGCGCTGGCGCAGGTCGTATTCGTTGCTGCTGATGATGGCTTCCAGGCGCTCGCGCGGAATGCCATGCTCGTATAGGTCGCGGCAGGCGTCCTGGAACACGCGGCGCAGCTCGTGCGCCACGCCGGGCTGCGCGTTTTGCAGCATGATGAGCTCGTAGGGCTGCAGGCTTTCGGCCGCGGTGTAGCTCACCACGTTGCCGCCCAGGCCGGCGGACAGAATGGCCTTCTTAACCGGCGCTTCGTTGGAGCCCAGCAGTGCCTCAAACAGGATATCCGCCGCGATCGTGCGTTTGCGGTCGAGCGCGCTGCCCAGCACCAGGCCCAGGCCCACCAGGGCGTTCTCGGGTGTAGTGGCCATCTCGACGCGCTTGTACTCGCAGGTCACGGGTGCCTGCACGCCCAGCGGATTGGGCGCCAGCGTGGACGGGTCCTCGCCGGCGGCGACGGCAGCGTCCATGCGGCGGCTCGCGGCACTCGGCTGCGACAGATAACGCTCGTCCAAAAAGGCCAGTGTGCGGTCCACATCTAGGTCGCCGTAGAGCGTTATATAAGAGTTGGAAGGATTGTAGTGGCGCGCGTGCGTGTCCAGGAACTGCTCGTAGGTGAGCGCGGGAATCGCGCGCGGGTCGCCACCGCTCTCGTGTGCATAGGCGGTGTCGGGATAGAGCGCGGCGTTGACGGCATCGTCCAGCACACTCATGGGGTCGGACAGCGCACCTTTCATCTCGTTGAACACCACGCCGTTATAGCGCAGCGTGCCCTCGCGCAGGCTCGCGGAGCCGCCGTCGCCCTCGCCCTCGACGCTCTCCGGCAGGTCCAGCTCGTAGTGCCAGCCCTCCTGCTCAAAAATGGTGGGCTTGGTATAGATGGCCGGGTTGAACACCGCGTCCAGATACACGTCCATCAGGTTGTACAGATCCTGCTCGTTGGTGGTGGCAACGGGGTAGATGGTCTTGTCGGGGTAGGTCATGGCGTTGAGGAACGTCTGCATGGAACTCTTGATCAGGTCGACAAACGGCTCCTTGACGGGAAACTTGGCCGATCCGCACAGGACCGAGTGCTCAAGAATATGGAACACGCCGGTGGAATCGGCCGGCGGCGTTTTAAAGCCAATGGCAAAGGCCTTGTTTTCGTCGTCGCACGCCAGGTACAGCAGGCGAGCACCCGAGACAGTGTGGCGCAGCACGTAGGCGTCCGAATCGAGTTCGGGCACGGTCTCGCAACGCTCGATGGCAAAACCGTGGCAGGTGGTGCCGGGTACCAGCAGCGCGGCGGCAGCGGCGCGCGGGTCGGTTGAGGTGGTGGGCATATGCAGTCTCCTTTGACGCCCCAGCGGGGGCGAATCGAGTCGAATCCTCGAGAGTATACCCATATGGGGCCGCGACTCTGCGGCGAACTGACGACGATGCCAGCGGATTGGGCATAGGTCCCGCGTGCCCGCCGCACGAGCGTGGAAAATTGGACACTCTCGATATCCGACCGTCCGAAAATCCTCGCTCGTCCATCACTCGCGTATCTCTCGTCTCTCATTCGTCTCTAATATGAGAGATGACAGGAAGATGAGAGAAAAATATGAGAGATAACTGAGCAGCAAAGAGACAGGTAATCATGGTATTGTCTCAATACCGATTGTTCTACCAGCAAAAATATGTATAAATGAAGCAAATGGTAGACATTCCATCTCTATCTATCTCTTATCTCTAAGCCGAGAGATAGAGAGATAAATGAGAGATAATTACGAGAGATAACTGAGAGACGAGGGAAATCTATCCGCGGCATTCTCCGCGGGACCGAGCGAAAGGACGTGCAGATGAACGAAAACGAGCTGACCGGTCTGCTTGAGTCTTTAAGGCGTATGGGCTCGGATGATCTTAACGTCGAAGTGAAGGAGAGCGCCACGACGCTTTCCCGCGACGTGTGGGAAACGGTGAGCGCATTCGCGAACACTGCCGGCGGAACCATCGTGCTCGGAGTGAGTGAGCGCGCAGGTTTTGTCCCGGTTGAGAACTTCGAGACCGAGAAAGTGCTCAACCAATTTGTGTCAGGCATGGGTGATGCGGGCGGTCGAGGAAAGCTGGCCAATCCGCCCAAATACACGATCGAGCGAGTGGAGCTTCAGGGCGTCATCGTTCTCGTCATTACGATTGAGGAGCTCGATCCGTCGAGCAAGCCCTGCTATGTCATAGAGCGGGGCGCCCAGGGCGGCAGCTACAAGCGCATCGATGACAAAGATGTGCCGCTTTCATCGACCGAGGTGCTCGCATTGGCGTCATACGGTCGAGCGACTCCGAGCGATCGCGACGCGGTGGCGGGTGCGGGCGCGGACGATCTCGACGAGACGCTGGTCGACCGTACGATAGATCGGGCTTTCTCGTTGACGCCCCGGGCAATGCGCGGCGCGCCGGACAAACAAACGAAGCTGGAGCGCCTAAATATCCTTGATTCCCAGGGCAATGTCACCAAGGCTGGACTCCTAGTTGTGGGCACCTACCCTCAGCAGTTCTATCCCAAGCTCTTCATTGACGTGGCTGTCCATGCGGGAACTCAGAAGGGCATGGCGGGGTCGCTGAGATTCATGGACCGCACAATCTGTGAGGGAACGTTGGGCGAGATGATCTCGGATGCCGTCGCAGCCGTCGCCGAGAATTTGCGGCGAACCTCGACCGTCCAAGGCGTCTCGCGTGTCGACTCGCTTGAGATTCCCGAGGAGGTTCTGCGCGAGGCAATCACCAACGCCGTAATCCATCGAGAATACGGGGATCGGTTCTGTGGACAATCGATTGCCGTCGACGTCTTTGACGATCGTGTCGAGGTGACGAATCCTGGCGGCCTTTACGGGGGAATGACTCGCGAGAGCTTGTTTGACGGCAGCTCCCGATGCCGTAACGCGACGCTTGTGAAGCTCATGTCGATTGTTCCGCTGCCGGATGGCGCAGGTTCGCCGGTTGAGGGCAATGGCTCGGGCATCCCGATGATGATCGATGCCATGCGCGCGTATGGTCTGGCCGATCCCCTGTTCCGCCCGGGATTCGATCGGTTCAAGGTCGTACTTGACCGTTCAAAGATCGAGCCGGTCGATCATGGCGGGGGCTTAATTGTGACGGCACTCAAACACTACGGCGAGCTGGGGACGCGCGAGTTGGCAGAGCACACAGGGCTCACAATTTCCCAGGTTAGGTCGCGCGTCAACGCGCTCATTGCTCAAGGCGAGCTTGAGCCCACGGCGCCGGCGACGAGCCGCAACCGCAAGTATCGACTGTCGGAGCGCGTGGGATAGATGCGTTAGTGGACGAGGCGACCCAATAATCGACCCTCGATTGGCGTCCATTAAGGTAAAGCGGTTGTTGCCCAGTCGACGGTGATGCTAAAGACTCGGCTTACGCCGGCATGGCCCCGAACCCGTCCATCAAGAACAGCCTAAGAATCAGCTTGATGACATTTCCCGGTTTGACTTCGGCCGTGCCAAAGACGTGGCGCTCGGCGAGCTCGCTGCAGTATGCATAGATGTCGCGGATAAGGTCCGCGCCCGAAAGCGTAAACATGTAGCCTGCGTCCGAAAGCGCATTGGGCGCGGCGGGCAACTTGGCCATGTGGCAGAACGTTTGCAGGTCGGGCGCCATAGCGTCCTGGTAGCCAAGATGGTTGCCGTCTTCTTGTGCGGCGAGTTCCAGCTGGCGTACTCGATCCAGCGCCACTGCCAGCACAAAGCTCGGCGTAGGCGCATTGACGTCCTGAGTGGTCGCCACAAGCCTGCCCGCTGCCTGCGTGACAAGCCAAGCGACCTCGCGCTGGCAACGCACGGCCTTGCGCGTAACCGGCTTGATGGACGAAGAAGAAACGCTTCCCTTAGGCGGATTCGAAACAGCCACAAGAACCTCCCATGAACAATCCGGCCCAACAAGCCCGGATGAAACACGTGCTACATCAGTATACAGGGAAGTGGGGCAGCGGGGTACAAACGCGCCAGCGGCAAACCGAGAGCATCAACGATGTGCCGATCGCGGAATGAGATCTCGTAATAATTGACTCTCGGCCATATTATTGAGTGGCATGACTCGCGTTCGTATGGTTGTAGGTGCTGGCGATGAACGACATTGACCTTGCTGTTCCGTTGATGGATGGACCAAGCTATGACCGCGCCTGCAGTCTCGTGCCTTCCGAATACGTTGAGGCATGGGAGTGGTTTCTGGGTGAGGAACAGCGCGGCGGCGTTTGGACCAGCCTTCCGCACCACACCAAGGAAGATAGCCCTCAGTATCAGTATCGTTTGAGAATTGGCTCGGACTTCTTTCCCGTAACGCGGGATTCAGGGATCTTCTGGCCGGGCCAGGATCGGGTGAAGCAAGATCCCAATAAGATCTTTGCGCTTTCGGTCCATAACTCTAAAAAGAGCTTCTACACCGATGTACCTCCGCTCTATTTGGACGATGGTACGTGGGTCATTAAGTATTCGGTCCAAGCGCCAGGCGCCGTTGGTTCTCGAGACCAGAATTACAACCGTAAAATGCTCAACTGCATGGAATGTGGCGTTCCAGTCGGAGTCATATTTGCAACCGAGGTGGGCTACAAGGTGCTCGGCCTTGCGTTTGTTGAACGGTTCGAGCCCGAAAACGGATGGTTTGTTCTGCACGGTCCTGTTCATAAAGGTGGACCGGACCCCCGTTTTGCGCCCGACATGAGCTATCTGAAGCACATGCCCGTCGATATTGAGTTTGCCGGACAGGGTACGACCGACGACGAAAAGGTCCGCTATGCGTTAAGGCGCGAGCGATTGGGGCAGCAATGGTTCCGCAAGCAGCTCGTTGCCGCCTATGATGGCCGTTGCGCGGTGTCGGACTGCGGCGTCAGCGAAGCTCTGGAGGCTGCACATATCGAGAATTACTCGGGACCCAAATCGCAGGTTGCCAGCAACGGCATTCTGCTTCGGCGCGACTTACATGCTTTATTCGATGCTCATCTGATTTCGTTTGAGCCTGTTTGCGGCGAATATCGGCTGTGCGGATCGTACCTGCTGGATAAGACCGGCTACGCTTCCTTTGCGGGCGCGACGCTAAGGCAGCCGAATGAGCGTCAGTGGCGACCCAATACGGTGTTTCTTGAGGCCCATCGCATTGAGTTCGATCGCTCGGAAAAGAAGCGTGAAAAGGCGGGGCTTCTGCCGTATTAGCGTATTTGGCTTTGGCATTCTTTGACGATCATGTTGTTTGATCGGATCGCGTGGCGATGCAATCTCGCGCACGCCCGCCGGTGCATGCTCTTCCTGTTTTGTATAGCGAGAGGGGAGCGTGTATGAGCTGGCGAGGCGATATTGCGATGGGGAAGTACGGAAAACTGCCGTGTGCCCTTATAGACAACAATATGTTTCCGAGCGTAGAGGTTGATTGCGGGTCGTTTGTCGTCACCTGCCCTTGCTGCGGCTCGCAAATACCGTGTCTCGACATTCGGTTCATCGATGCGCGCGACAGGTTCAGCGACGAAGTGAGAAAACAGACAGGCGTTCATATGCCGGTGTATCCGGAGAAATGCCCCGTTTGTGGCCTCGATATCGTGTACGACGCCGGCGACGAGGGATAGGTGATGCGGAGGAGCTGACTGTGAAGGCCTCTCCGTCCCTACAAATAAATCCCCTCACCGAGCTGCTTGTGGAACTCGGCGTGATGGTCGCGTGCCCAGGTAAAGAGCGCCTGGTCAAAGTCGGTACGCGTGGCCGGGACGCCAAAGACGCCGGCAACTTCGACGCGTATAAACTCCAGTGCCGGCAGCTTGTTGATGGCAGTGAGGGCAAACGGGGACGAGGGCTCCTCGAACAGATAGCGGCTGCCTTGCAGCGCGTCGCAACTGGTGCACGTGTTGCCGAGCGACGGGGCTTTGGAGGCTCGCGCGCCTACGGGCTTGTAGCCGCAGCGCTTATGAAGGTAGTCGCGGATCTCGCCCGGCACGCAGCCAAGAGCGGGCACGATGGCGAGTGCGTTGGCGTTGGCCGTGTCGATGGCAATGTGCCCGGCTTCGTTGGGCGCGTGCGCGATGGCGATGCTCTCGTCGTTATCGGCTCGATAGGGAATGCCGAAGGCCGCGACCGAGGTCTCTTTGTGACACTTCCAGCACCCGCGCTTGCCCAGTACTAGATATATATACGGCGCAGAGGGGTCGGATCGGTCAATACCGGGCAGCCACTCGGCAAAGGGCTCGGGGTTGACGCCGCTGGGTACATACCAGATTTTCTTGGTCCGGTCCCATTTGGCGCCCAACGCCTTGGCTTCTTCTTTGTGCGAAAAGGGAACATCGAGCTCGGTGCGCATGGTGGCTCCTTGGTGCTGCAGGTGTAAGTGGCTCAAGGATACCGCAGGGCGCAGACATCGTGGCGTTTTGCCGAGAAGCTGTGGTGCGGACTGATTGGTTATACCGATGGATAGATCGGCAAGTAGATGGTCGGCTTTTGGCCAGTTGGGCGGTTGGAGCTGCCAGCGGATTTGGCGACATAAAACAAAACAGCCCAGAGGGCATAGCCTCTGAGCTGCGAACATTTGGTGGGCGTTAGAAGATTTGAACTTCTGACCTCTTCCGTGTCAGGGAAGCGCTCTCCCCCTGAGCTAAACGCCCGATCAAGGGTGCGCAAGCGCGCAAGGGATAATATAACGGAGCCTGAACTCGGTGGCAAGAACATTTTTAAAAATCGCTTACATTGTGGAATTCGGGGGCTTCGTCATATCCATTTTAAAAGAGCCTGCTGCCGCGATTTGGCTGTCGCATAATGCAAGGCCATTGCGGTATCGAGCTATGGAAAGACACCTGCGGAATTGTCCTACCGATAAGCGGACAAGCCTCCAGCTGGTGACTTCGCCGTGGTAAGGTAAGCCGAATTGTTTCCAGGCTGTTTCGGGGGAGTGGAATGAGCAAAGAGTGTGTCGAGCAGGTCGAAGGCGCAGGGGCTTCGGTGCCGATGACCGATATATCGAACATTGATGTGCCCGAGGGCACCGACGAGTTCAGCCGTAGCACCCGCCGCGCCTGGCGCGAGCGCCTGAACAGCGCTTCGACGCGCAAGATGATCACGGGCGTCTTGGCTACGCTGGTGGGCGGTTCGTTTTGGGGCTTCTCGGGCACCAGCGCGAGCTTTCTGTTCGATACCTACCACGTCGATACCTTGTGGCTTATGAGCGTGCGTCAGATTCTCGCCGGCCTGCTCTTTATGGCTGTGGTTGTCACGCGCGACCGCGCACGCCTGGTCAAGCTTTGGACGACGCCCGCTGATCGCAAGCAGCTGCTGCTCTTTACCGCTTTTGGCCTGCTGTTCAACCAGTTTTGCTATCTTTCGGCCGTGCGCCTGACGAACGCCGGAACCGCGACGGTGCTCCAGTGCCTGCAGCTCGTTATCATCATGGGCTACGCCTGCGTGACCGATCGCCGTATGCCGCGTACTCGCGAAGTCATCGGCATTGGCCTGGCTCTGGGTGGAACCTTTTTAATCGCCACCGGCGGCGACCCCACCAGCCTGAATATCTCGCCGCTTGGCCTGGCAGCAGGTCTTATGTGTGCGGTCAGCGCCGCGTGTATGGCGGTGATTCCCGCCAAGATCCTGCCCGAATACGGCAGCCCCATCGTCACGGGCTCGGCAATGCTCACGGCGGGCGTGGTCTCGTGCGTCTTCGTGCAGCCCTGGGCGCATATGCCGGCGCTCGACGCTGCCGGCATCGAGGCGCTCGCGGTGTTCGTGGTTATCGGCTCGTTTTTTGCTTACATGCTTTATATGCAGGGCGTTAAGGACATCGGCTCGGTGCGCGCGAGCCTCATCGGAACTGTGGAGCCGGTTTCGGCGACCATCACCAGCACCGTTATGCTGGGCACGGTGTTTTTGCCGACCGACCTTATCGGCTTTGCCATGATTATCGTGATGATGTTCCTCACGGTGTAGTTGACGCCGCCGCCAAGACAGAAAAGGTGTTGTGCCGCATTTTCGCCAATTGACGTCCGTGTCTGGAGTTTAGCTGTCGATGCTCAAAATGCCATAAACTAGTAACGTTATGGACTTTTTCATTGCGACTCAATTGCGAGGATTTCTTTATGGCTGGTAATCACTTTAAGGGCAGCGATAGCGGCCGTCCTGCAGTTCCGCCGCGTCCGAACGGGGCTGGTAAGGCCGGCACGCCGGGCGGCGCTGGACAGGGCGGCTCCGGTAAGCGCGTGTCCCCGGGCGAGACGGCGATGTTTACCGCTCTGTACGAGCAGTCTCAAAAGGCAAAAAAGACCGGCCGTGCAAGAGGGAATGTCTTTGCGGGCGGTGCAACCTCCGCGTCGCAGCCGAGCGGGGCTCCTTCGGTACCTGCGAACAACGCAGGTGCTGCCAACGCCGCGAATGCCGCCGGCAACGTTAATGCCGGCAAGGCCGACAACAATACTCCCTCTGCCGGTGGCGCGGGGCTTACGGGTAACCTTGGCACGATCTACACCGGCGCCTCCGAGACTGGCACGTTCGCCCGCCTGGATGATAGCGGTGCCGAGTTTGCGGGCTCGGGTTCCAAGGAAGATTATTACGATTTTGGCTTGAACTACGGTAGCGATGCTTCGTCGAGTTCGACCTCTGACGGTCTGGTCCGTCATCGCCATCGCAAGGGCGAGCGCAAAAAGCGTCACACCGGCGCCATTATTGCCGCTGTAGTCGCGGTGCTTCTCGTTGCGCTTGGCGCAAGTGGCTTTATGTTGCTTAACTCGGCAAAGACCGTAAAGAGCGAAGCGAAGGAGGCTGTCGAGATCGTCGGTGGCCTTAAGGACAAGGTCACGTCGGGCGATTTTTCGACGCTGCCTGACGACGCGAAGAAGATCGATGAGCTCTGTAACAGCATGAAGGCGGAGACCTCGAGCCCGCTGTGGGCGGCGGCATCGTTTATCCCGGTGTATGGCAGTGACATCAACGCAGCCCGCACCATGATCGACGCCCTGTCCGATGTCTCGAGCAACGCGCTGGTTCCCATGGCCGACAACCTTTCGCAGGCCACGCCCGGCAAGCTGTTCCAGGACGGCATGATTAACGTGTCCGCGCTGCAGGCGGTCGCCGATTCGCTTTCCAGCAGCTCGAAGGTGTTCAAGAGCGCCAACGAGAAGGTCCAGGGCATTGGCGATACTCATATTTCCCAGGTGACCGAGCTGGTCGATAAGGCCAAGGACGGCTTTGCCACCCTCAACGGCGCGGTTGACGCGGCGGAGAAGGTCGCCCCCGTCCTTCCCCAGATGCTCGGCGCCAACGGCCAGACGCGCAACTACCTTATGTACGCCATGAACAACGTCGAGATTCGTGCTTGCGGCGGCTTTGGCGGTTCGCAGGGCCTGATTTCGGTCACTGACGGCCAGATGTCGATTGGCGAGTTTGTTCCCCGCATTGGACTCAGCGAGGATGAGGCAGTCGAGAGCGTCGACGAAGAGGATGAGGCGCTGTTCGGCAACCACAGTAACCTGTACAACTCGGGCAATACCTATTCGCCTGATTGGCCCCGCAACTCGCAGCGTGTCGCCGCGCTGTGGAAGTCCCAGTATGGACAGGACGTTGATGGCGTCATCGGTATCGACCCGGTGTTCCTGCAGTATCTGCTGGGCCTGGTCGGTAATGTCTCGCTGCCCGACGGAACGGTTGTCGACGGCACCAACGCCGCAAAGGTCCTCATGCACGATGTGTACTGGAACTATCCGGTCGAGGAGTCGGACGGCATCTTTGCATCCGTCGCCAGCGCTGCCTTCGACAAGATCCTTGGCGGTATCGGCGATGTCGATGTTACGAAGCTTGTCAGCGCCGTTGAGCGCGGTGCCGAAGAGGGCCGCCTGATCGCGTGGATGAGAAACGATGATGAGCAGAATGCCATCAAAGAGACGGGCATTGACGCTTCGCTGCCCGATCCGGATGATCCGAGTGCCGATCCCGTTGCCGGCGTTTACTTTAACAACCTGAGCTTCTCCAAGCTCGACTGGTATCTGAACGCCGACACTCAGATTGGTCAGGGCGTGAAGAACGGCGACGGCACGTGCTCCTATCGCATCACCGTTACCCTGACGAACATCATGACGCAGGAGGAGGCTGGCAAGCTGCCCGACTACGTTGCGGCGAGCGCGCCCGATGCCGCGCGTGACGACGAGCGTCTGAATGTCTCGTTGTTTGCCCCGACGGGTGGCAACATCAGTGACCTTACGGTTGAGGGTACCCAGTTTGGTCTTGGTGCCGCTACGTGGCATGGAATCCCCTTCTATTCGGGCACCGTTGACCTGCATGCTGGCGAGACGACGACGATCACGTATACGCTGACCACGTCGGCCGAGGCGGGGGACAAGCCTCTTACGCTGCGTCAGACCCCTACATGCCAGGCGGCTCGCGACAGCGCGTCGGCGTAGGGTTTTTCTGGTAGCGCAGATAATCGAGTACCATTTTGGGGCGGACAGGCAATCTGTCCGCCCCTATTTTGTAAGGAGAGCGCATGAAGTACTTTGGCACCGACGGCTTTCGCGGTGAGGCCAACGTTGGGCTGACGGTAGAGCACGCTTATAAGATTGGCCGTTTTGTGGGCTGGTATTACGGCGCCAACCGCGAGCGCAAGGCACGCGTCATCGTGGGCAAGGACACGCGTCGCTCGAGTTATATGTTCGAGGCGGCGCTGGTGAGCGGTCTGGTCGCGAGCGGTGCGGACGCCTATATGCTGCACGTGATCCCCACGCCGGGCGTGGCGCATCAGACCGTGGAGGGCTGCTTCGATTGCGGCATCATGATCAGCGCGAGCCACAACCCGTTTTGCGATAACGGCATTAAGCTCGTCAACAGCGACGGCTTTAAGATGGACGAGGACGTACTGGAGCTCATCGAGGACTACATCGATGGCAAGAGCGAGGTGCCGCTGGCCACGGGCAACCACATCGGCGCCACGGTGGACTACATGCAGGGCCGCAACCGCTACATTGCTTCGCTCATCGCCAGCGCGAACTTTTCGCTGCAGGGCGTCAAGATCGGTATCGACTGCGCCAACGGCTCGGCTTCCTCGGTGGCCAAGCCGGTGTTCGACGCGCTGGGCGCTGACGTGCGCGTGATCAACGCCGCGCCCGATGGTTTTAACATCAACGTCGACTGCGGCTCTACGCATATTGAGCGCCTGCAGCGCCACGTGGTGGAGCAGGGCCTGGATGTGGGTTTTGCCTACGATGGCGATGCCGACCGCTGCCTGGCCGTGGACGAGCGCGGCCGCGTGGTCGACGGTGACCAGATCCTGTACGTGTGCGGTGTGTACCTGAACAAGCACGGGCGTCTCTCGGGCGGTACCGTGGTGCCGACGATCGCCAGCAACTTTGGCCTGATCAAGTCGTTGGAGCTTGCCGGCCTGAGTGCCGTGACCAGCGGCGTGGGCGACCGTCACGTGTATGCCAAGATGCGCGAGGGCGGCTACAGCCTGGGCGGCGAGCAGACGGGCCATACGATCTTTGGCGATATCGAGCGCACGGGCGACGGCATTATGACCTCGCTGCGCGTGATGGAAGTGATTCGTGCCGAGCGCGAGACGCTCTCGCAGCTCACGGCTCCGTGCAAGCTGCTGCCACAGGCGCAGGTGGCCGTGCACGTGGCGGACAAGGACGCCGCGCTCGAGAATATGGGCGTGCAGAACGCCATCGCCGAGGCCGAGGCTGCGCTGGCAGGCGAGGGCCGCGTGCTCGTGCGCAAGAGCGGAACCGAGTCGGTTATCCGCGTGCTGGCCGAGGCGCCCGACCAAGCATCCGCCGATGCCGCCATGAAGCGCATCGCCAACGCGCTCGAGGCTTTATAGCTACGCGGTTTTACCAAACCGCGTAGCTGCTCGACGCTGCAAACGGCCCCAAGTGGCAATCTGACGTTCAATTTCAAGGGCGCGACCAGAAGGTCAGCGCCCTTTCATTTCACGTCACCTTGCTCGCTTGGGGCCGTTTTCGCTGACGTTGCCAAGACATTAGCGTCAACGAACTAGTCATTGGGTACCTAGTTATTGGGTGAAAAAAGGGGACGCTGCGGATTGGTTCCGCGGCGTCCCCTTTGCGTTGGCGTGTCGGTTATGCCTTACAGCTCGTAGAGCGTGGTGAACTTGTCCTGCAGGTAGCTGCAGTAGTAGCGGGCATCGAACGCCATGCCGCACGCGCCCTTGATGAGCTCCGGCGCGTCCTTGGCGCGGCCCCACTGCCAAATGTGCTCGCCCAGCCAGGCGCGGACAGGTGTCAGGTCGCCGCTCGCGCAGGCGCCGGTAAGGTCGACACCGTCGCGGCACATGGCCGGCACAAACATGGCATCGTAGGCACTGCCCAGCGCATACGTGGGGAAGTAGCCAAACGAGCCGCCGCTCCAGTGCGTATCCTGTAGGCAGCCGTGCGTGTCGTCGGGAACGGGAATGCCCAGGTACTCATCCATAAAGCGATTCCAAAGCGCGGGGATGTCCTTGGCCGTGGCCTCGCCGGTAAACAGCATGCGCTCGATCTCGTAGCGCACCATAACGTGCAGCGGATAGGTGAGCTCGTCGGCCTCGGTGCGGATCAGCGAAGGCTGCGCGATGTTCACGGCGTGGTAGAGCGTGTCCTCGTCGACGTCGCCGTAGACCTCGGGTGTGTGGCGG
>OCQC01001565.1_pt1 | contig 16403 bp, 14 predicted proteins | sample 1538401 | NCBI WGS metagenome assembly OCQC01 (sample SAMN04571689, study PRJEB22368) | human gut metagenome | biome: human gut; material: stool | host: Homo sapiens | place: Luxembourg | collected 2012-08-03 | reverse complement strand
TGCCGCTGCTTTTCGTAAAAAGGCAGAAGAAGCGGGAATGACAGAATCCGATTATTTCCGCTTGCTGATCACACAGCAGCCCAGTGATTATCCGGAGATCCGTGGTGGAATCAAGGTGTTGATCAATGAGGTCAACCGGATCGGAGTCAACATCAATGAGATTGTGTTTAATAATAACTCTAATCTGTATCGTACTGCGGATAAGGAAAGACTCATTGCCTATATGCGGCGTTTAAACGAAACGCTGGCAAAGGTGGTGGACGACTGTGGCTATCACTAAGATTCTTACGATCAATGACTGTGGGAGAAAGTTTGCCGGGAGGCATTTGCAGACGGCGATTACTTATATTATAGATCCGAACAAGACGCAAAATATGCGTTATGTAACGGGGATTAACTGTCAGCCGGAAAAGGCATTTGACCAGATGCTTGCAACAAAGCAGAAGTTTGGAAAGACAGATAAAAGGCAGGGGTATCACATCATCATTTCTTTTGAGGAAGAAGATGTGGAACCAGGGACTGCATTCGAGATCATCCGAAAATTTGCGGAAGAATATCTTGGTCAAGGCTATGAAGCGATCTATGCGGTGCATGATAATACGGCACATACACACGGACACATTATTTTTAACAGCGTGAATGGTATTACCGGAAGAAAGTACCGCTATGAAAAAGGAGACTGGGCAAAGGTGATCCAGCCGATCACAAATCGTTTGTGTGAGGAATATGGTCTTGCCACGATGGAGATTGAAATGGCAGGACAGCACAAGAATGAATATTACAAGGACTGGAACGAGTTTCGGGATGGTAAGCTGATCTGGAGAGATATGATCCGGCGGGATTTGGATGCGTGTATCCTGCAGTCCGATGATATGGAAGAATTTCTTGATATGTTAAAAGAGATGGGATACGAGATCAAGCAGAATAAATATCTTGCCGTAAAACCGCCGGGTATGCAGCGGTACTGCAGATGTAAATCTCTGGGGGAAGAATATACGGAGGATAGGATTGAACAGAGAATTGCTTTGGAAGATCTGAAATCCTATGCAAACAGATCAGAGAAAGAGTTTATTACGGTTCCGGAAGATGAGTTTTTGTCGAGAACGAAGCTCACCGGAATACAGAAGACCTACTATGCGAAGGTGTGCAGGATTCGTAAATTGAAACGGCTTCCTTACAGCAAGGCTTGGCAGTATAAGAATGAGATCCGGAAGCTGAATGAATGTCACGACCAGTATATGTTTTTGGTAGAGAATGAGATTCATACATTGCCGGAACTGGTAGCTGCCTGCAGCAACCTAAAGGAAAAAGAGGCAGAAAGCAGACGGGAACGGCGCAGTCTTAGTAAAGAAGAAAAGCGGTTTTCGGGATTATTTCAGACAGCCGAGGAAATGGAGCAGTTACAGCCTGCGTACCATAGTTATCTGGAAGGGGATGAGTTCTTTGAGAAGGAATATCATGATTATGAATCCCTGAAGGAGAAATTAAAAGAACAGGGATATACGAAAGAGCAGGTAGATATGATCCAGAACGGAATCCATAACCGGATTGCCGAGAATTATGAGAAGCGGCAGGCAGTACATCGAAGGCGAGTCATTGCAGAAAAGATGATCACAGAATTAACAGATCGCATGGAAAAGCAGCGAGAGCAGAAGATGCTTGAGAATAGAGAAAGAGAAACCAGACAGCCGAAACGATAGGTTGTCTTTTTTTATGGAAAGGATGGTACAGAATATGGAGAATGAGGTATTAAAAAGTCCCAGTGAATTTGATGTCAGCAGTGCCATTAAGAAATGGCGTTCACAGGGATTTTCCAAGGAAATGATCGAGCTTGCCAGAAATGACATGGCAGAATACGGGATGCCATTTAAGCAGGTATCAATCTATATGGATGTAAAGCTTTCTGCCGGACAGGCAGAGCAGTTGTCACTGGCACTGAGGAATGAGGTTAATGAAGATTTTGTGAGACATCTGGCAGAGGGAGGATACAGTGCAGAGCAGATTAAGACAATCCTGCGTTTCACATCAGAGGTTCCTGTGGATGTGATCGAGAAGAATGTTACTTCGGATATGAAAGCGCATGCGATCAGTAAGGCACTTCAGGCAGTAAAGGATAGTCTGGCAGAAGCAAAGCAGGCGGTGCCGGAGGAAAACGAAAAGGTAAAAGAGGTGCTTGATTCGATCAGTGAGCAATTATCCGCTTTATCGCAGAATGCAGAGCTGATAGAGAAGGTCAGTAAAAAGCTGGATGAGATGCCAAAGACTGAGTTGGTGGATGAGGAGAGCATCCGCAAGGAGTATGAAGGAAAGCTGGAGCAGAAAGAGGCAGAACTTTCCACACAGCAGGATCAGCTCAACAAACTGATGAAAACGAAAGCGGAGATTACCAGAAAACTGGAGCAGATGCAGGAGGAGAATCAGTCGGTTTCTAAACTTCGTGAAAGTATGGATCAGGAAATGGATGAGTATCGAAAGCAGAAAAACCAGATCCTTGATGAGAGAGATGATGCTTTGCGGGAATCACGAAATCTGCGAAAGGAGATGGAAGAGATGAAGCGGACAATCGGGGAACTAGAAAAACAGATCAAAGAAAGGGATAGCAGAGAGCTGGAGCGACAGCTTTTGAACCAGACTTATCAGACGCAGTCTGTGGAGAATGTGGAGCGGACGGTTCCTGTGAATGAGGGCGTAGCAGAAGAAAAGAAAAAGACACCAGGATGGCAGGCTGGTTATCAGGCAGTTGTTCCAAACCGTTATGGGGGAACACAGATCGTGCAGATAGAACACATCCGTAAGAAAGGACCGGAGCATCTGTTAGCCCTTGCCGGGAAGAAGTGTTTTCGCAGTAAAGCCAAATATAACCTGATCCAGCAGATGAAAGAAGCAGACCTTTCCAAAAGCCAGATGGAACAGATTCAGGTAGCGATTGAGTCCGGTCTTACGGATACGGAAGTGTCGGACATCATAAACAGTGGTTTTGATGTGGAAGAGATGGCGCAGGCGATTCAGATCCTGCTTGCAGATAAGATGTACCAGTAGGAGGCGGTAATTGATGTCGAGAGAAGAACAGGTAATTGAGGAAAAGTTGGAAAATCTTTTGAATGCGATCATTATCTATCGTGATGTAGAAAAGAAAGCATTGCAGAGGATTACAGAATTTCTTGCAAAGAAGGGAATCACGGTCAGTACATCGGAGTTATCAAAGATGGATGAACAGGCGATCCGTGAGAAACTTCGTGAAACAGCCGAAACAAGAAGGCAGGAAGAAATGGCAGTGGCTGAAAACCATGCCTATGAAGTGAGAGAGGAGGAGCGTGGATGTCGGAGATAAGTGATGCAGTACAGATTATCCGTGTCGGCTACGATACGATTGAGATTGCCATGAAAGTAGGAAGCGGCTCCATTGAGATGATGCAGAAAGCCGTGAATCTTCTGATCGGTCTTTTGGAACATGAAAAGACGATGGGGAAGACCAATCTGAAGGGATTGTTGGAAAAAGGTGGAGACATACAGGTACTTACCTTTGCGGATGAGGACTTAAAAAAGTTTCAGAAGCTGGCAAAGAAATACGGCATTTTATATTCTGTGATGCCGGATGCAGAAGGGATGGGATCACGGAGGTGCTTTTTCACAGTGAAGCGGCACCGAGACTTCGTATGATCTGCCAGAAGTTAAAGAACGGTCGTATGTTTGATATTGACGAATATCTGAAGAATGGCAACGAGGAGCAGTTGAATCAGCTTCTTGATTTTCTGGAGAAAGAAAAAAAGGGAAAAAAGAGTCTCCACACGGATGTAACCGAACCAATCCTTGACGGGCTGATCGAAAAGGTTGGTCACTATGCTATGGAGAAAAAGGCGATCCGTGTGGAGGATATTCAGAATGATTTCCAGATGGAATCCAAGCAGGCTGAAGATGTGCTCCATAAGTTAAAGACGATTGGTGTTGTGTCGGAACCGGATGGACAGGGAAATTATCCGGTGGTGATGGATCGGGAGTCTTTTGAGAAGAGGATCAACAGATATCAGGAATTATCAAACCGGATGCGTCAGATTGCTGCAGCAAAGAATACGGCACTGACGGACATTACGATCACGAAGCAGTTGATCGCTGCGGAGAATGACCATGCGGTGAAAACCAGAGTACCGGGGATGTATGGCAGCAATGTGGGTTATATCTGGATCAGAAAAGAGGACATTATGGAAATTCACAATGGAAAGACGCTTCTGACTTATCTGGATAAGGAAAAGGATTATAAGATCTATTCTGAGGATAACCGTGTCCTTTATACCATGAAGGGAGAAGATTTGTATGCCAAGCATTATGACCGGGTGGAGCGGACGGTCAGAGAAAGATATCAGAAGGTGAAGCAGTCACCGGATAAGAATGTGGTCCGTACCCACAGTGAAGTGAGGAGGAGATAGTCATGCAGACAACAAAGAAGAAACCCAATATTTTGCTGATCGTGCTTGGAGCTGTGCTTGCCTCTTATCTTGGTTATCTAGTGGCAGGAGCATGGAGGGAGGGCATTGAGTTTAATGCTTTCCTGGAACGGTTCGAGATGGTATGTGCCTATCCCTTAAAGGATTATTTTAATGAGTACACATTCCGCATGATAGGCTATGCACTGGCTGCCTATGCGATTGGTGTGGTTATGTATTATACCAGTCAGCGAAATTATATGCCCGGAAAGGAATTTGGTACTTCCAAACTGGCAAATGTGAAACAGGTTAATAATGTATTAGCGGATAAAGAGGAGACAAATAACCGTATCCTAAGTCAGAATGTGCGTATGAGTCTGAATACCAGACAAACGAAGTTAAATAACAATATGCTGATCATCGGTGGTTCCGGAGCAGGAAAAACCTTCTATGAGGTAAAACCGAATCTGATGCAGATGAACAGTTCTTTTATTATTACCGATCCCAAAGGAGAGATCCTTCGCAGTACCGGAGCAATGTTAAAAGCGAATGGTTACAATGTAAAAGTGATCAACCTGTTGGAGATGGACAAGTCGGATTGTTACAATCCATTCTCTTATATAAGAGAAGAAACGGATGTGGTCAAGCTGATCACAAACATTATGAGTAATACGACACCAAAGGGATCGACTCCGAGCGATCCTTTCTGGGAAAAGGCAGAGGGCTTATTTTTACAGGCTCTCTATTATGTCTGGCTGGAGGAAAAGCCGGAAAAAAGAAACTTTGCTACTGTATTAAAGCTGATGGGAGAAGCGGAAGTGACCGAAAAAGGGAAGCCATCGCCACTTGATGTCCGGATGAAATTTCTGGAGGAAAGCAGCCCGCTTGGCTTAAATCATCCGGCGGTTAAGCAGTATAACAAGTGTATGCGTGGTGCCGGAGATACGGTTCGTTCTATTATTATCAGTGCCAATTCCAGACTGGCAACATTGGAGAATAAGCAGGTTCTTCGCCTGTTATCAAAGGATGAGCTTAATCTGGCAGAGCTTGGTGTAGGAGTAAATGGAGATGCGGAAACGAAAACAGCATTGTTTTGTGTGATCCCGGATTCGGATAAAACCTATAATTTCATTATCGGTATGCTATATACACAGATCTTTCAGGAGCTGTATTTTCAGGCGGACTTTAACTGTGGAGGCAGACTTCCGATCATTTATGCTGGATGAATTTGCAAATGTTGCCCTGCCGGATGATTATTGTTCCCTGCTTTCTACGATGCGGTCCAGAGAGATTTCTTCTGTGATCATCATTCAGAACTTAGCACAGCTAAAAGCGTTGTTTAAGGACACTTGGGAAACGATTCCCGGTAACTGTGATACGCTGGTGTATTTAGGAGGAAATGAACAGAGTACCCATGAATACATCTCAAAGCTGCTCGGAAAGTCTACGATTGATAAGAAATCCAGTGGCGAAACGAGAGGACGGCAAGGCAGCTCTTCCAGAAACTATGATGTCCTTGGAAGAGAGATTATGATGCCGGATGAAGTACGCAAGATGGACAATAAAAAGTGTCTGATCTTTATCCGTGGATTTGATCCGATCCTTGATGATAAGTTTAGCCCGTTCGGACATCCGATGTTTGCTCAGAGTGCAGATGGTGAGGGAGAGCCGTATGTGCATGTAAGAAATAGCGTGTCGGAAGATTCTGTTACAGAACCGGCATTTACCATCTTAAACGATAAGGCATTATCCTATTATGAGGAGCTGCAGAAAAAAGGGGAACAGGTATATATTGATAAGCTGTCCTATGAGGAATTCTTACTGCTTGGGCAGGTGGATCTAAAGAAACGGTTTATGGATATGGATGAAGCACAGACTGTAGAGGAATTTCATGAGGAACAGGCGAAGGAGCTTATGTATGCACAGGATGAAAAGGAAGAAGCATCTAATAACATTCCATACCGTCTGATGCATATGTCCTTTACGAAGGAACAGAAAGCGGAGTTACAGAGGGCAATGGATGTGCGTGTGCCAAAGGATATCATTCTTTCGTATTTCTATCCGGATACACCGGTCACAAGGATGATGGAGATCCGCAGACAGTACGAAAGTGCACAGTGATGTGTTAGAGAGGAAAGGAGTGATGGATATGCAGACGCATCAGGGAAAGCCTGATTTTATGTAATAACGGGGTATCCCCGATCAGATATAAGAAAGATAAGTGGATGGAGTTGATCCATCTGGTGGAGACAAGCCGGATAGATCAACTCTATCCATTTTTTGTCTCCGTTTTTATTTGGAAAGGAGATTTTCGACTATGAGAAATAAGATGAAACGATTTGGAAAGAGAGTGCTTCTGCCGGCAATGGCAGCAACCATAATGACGATGGCAAGTGTATCTACGAAAGTTTATGCCGCCGGAGGAGACGGAGGCGGTACTGCAGCCGTGACAAAGCCTTTAGATAACTTAAAGACTCTGATCATTGCTGTAATTGGTGCTGTAGGTGTCATTATTCTGGCAAAGAATGTGATGGAGTTTGCACAGGCATATCAACAGCAGGATTCTTCTACGATGAATTCTGCACTGAAAGGAATCGTAGCAGGAGTTATGATGGCGGGCATTTCGTCCGTGCTGACATTTCTTGGATTCTAAGAAAGAGAGAGGTGAATCGACATGGACATTTTTAAGCTGGGGGATAAGATCTTAGATCTTCTGAATGTGATCTTTGCATTCTGGAATAATCAGGTATCCCTCGTATTTGCACTTCTTGGTCAGTCACCTACTGCCTTTAAGGACGGCAAACCGTGGGATGTCATTGAAGGATTGGAGCCGGTCTTTGTGGCAGTAGGCTCCTCTTTGGTGGTGTTATTCTTTGTGATCGGATTTTGTTCAGAGAGTATCGACATACGGGAGGAGATGCGGTTTGAAGTGATCCTTCGTATTCTGATCCGGCTTGGACTTGCGGAATATCTGGTAGCCAATAATGTCACGATCATGAAAGCGTTTTTCAAGTCGGTGGGAGCATTGGTAGGACTCATTGCCGAGGGGGACAGAATAGAGCTGAAGGTTGCCACAGAGCAGGCGGATGTGATCAAGAACCTTGGTTTTGGAGAAAGTCTGATCATGCTGATCTTAGCATCACTGTTATCCATCATTGTGATCATCTGCGGCTTCTTTTTGATCTACACGGTATATTTCCGCTTCTTAAAGCTGCTTGTGATCGTGCCTCTTGGCTCTATCGCATTTTCAACGATGAGCGGAAACCGGGTGGTGGCACATACCTGTGCGACATACTGCAAGTATTTTCTGTCGGTATGTTTTGAGGCAGTGACGATGGCATTGGCGATCGTGGTATGCAATGCATTTATCAATGCGGGGCTGCCGAGTTTTGCCGGAGATTATGCAGACTGGACGAAAACATTGATTTATTTGTGTGAAATGACTTTTACGGTGGCACTTACCGTGGGGAGTGTGAAAGGAGCACAGAGTTTAACCAGTAAGGCACTGGGATTATAGGAAAGGATGAGAAATATGCCAGAGATTATGAAATATAACAGCGATTTTACAGGAGAGGTTTCTTTGACAGCAACAGTGAGGGGGTATATGAACAATAACCGGCTGTATATTGGGCTGAATGAAGGACCGGATATGTTTGCCAATCTGACGGTAAACATTGACGCACCCTGCCCGGAATATTGTGCGTATGTGGATACCAACAACCTGTCAAAGGCTGAGGAGTTTATAAAAGACAATGAGCTTGGAGAGTTCTCCGGATTCACGGCAGTCAGTGGTTATCATGAATATCCGCTTTATACCTTTGATCCGGACAGGCTCAGAGAAATTGATCCGGATGGAATGCGTTGCTACGAACAGATCAATGGTCTGGAAGCAGAGAAAACAGAAGAAAGAGAACAGGACAGAGGAGGGCGTTAGCATGGTTATTGAAGTAAATAAGAATATTGATAATTACAAGGAATCAGTTGTTCTTGGTCTTACCGCCAGACAACTGATTTTTTCTATTATTTCCCTGATCGTAGGAGGTGGGATCGTGCTTCTTACTTATCCGTATGTGGGGCTGACAACCAGTGCTTACATTGCAATTCCGGTGGTTGCACCGATTGCATTGACCGGATTTTATTCCTACAACGGCATGACTTTTGTGGAAATGATGAAGTTAAAGCTGCACTTTGCTTTTGGCAATCGGACGCTGACTTATATTTCCACGGAAGGGCAAATGTCAGATTTTTCGTCAGATCAGGCGGAGAAGGGAAAGCAGAAGAAAGCCGACAGCACGGATAACAAGGGGGATTTTAAGAAAGCACAGAAAAAGATGATTTTGATGATGATACTGATGGCAGTGTTTATCGCTGCAGTGGGTGCGGCTGCTTATTGGTACAAGTATTTGAGATAGGAGGAGATGCAGATGGGATTATTTGCAGACGGATTTAAGGAGTTAAAAAAGGCGAGTGTGCCATTATATAAGACTCCCAAATCCATTCAGGAAACAATAGAAATTATGAAGGTGGCGGAGAATGGAATTTTTGAAGTGAGCAGAAATCACTTCAGCAAATGTTACCGTTTCCGGGACATTAACTATACCACCACGAATGAGGAGGAGCAGATTGACATTTTTGAGCGATACTGCAAGTTCTTAAATTCACTGGATTGTAACTTTAAGATCACTGTGAACAACAAGAATAAAGATATGCAGAATCTTCGAGAAGAGATTTTATTACAGTATCAGTATGATGAATTCGACAAATTCCGCAAGATCTACAACGAGATCATTGAGGATAAGATCCGAGAGGGCAGACAGGGGATCGAGCAGGAGCGTTATCTGACACTGACGATCGAGCGAAAGAACTTTGAGGAAGCAAAGGCACAGTTTGCCACTCTGGAGGCAACAATCAATAAGGCGTTTGGAGAGCTTGGCACAGACATTGTGGCATTAAGCGGCAATGAGCGGATCAAAGTGCTTCACGATTTCTATCATCTTGGCGAGGAGGAAGGATTTTCTTTTGATCTGAAACACGCCAGAAAAGTAGGAGCGGATTTCCGCAATGATCTTTGTAACGGGATGCTGAAATACTTCCCGGATCATATCGAGGATGAGGGAAAGTATATCCGGGCAATGTTTATTAAAAAGTATCCGAGCAGTCTGTCAGACCGCTTCTTAAATGAGATCACATCTCTTCCGGTTCATTCCATTACCAGTATTGATGTGGTTCCGATCCCGAAGGATCTCACCACGAAAACCCTGCAGAAAAAGTATCTTGGTATCGAATCAGATATTATCAAGCAGCAGCGTGTGAGAAACAAAAACAATGATTTTTCTACGGAAATCTCATATGCGAAGCGTACCGAGAAAAAAGAGATTGAGGAGATCATGGATGATGTCCGCGAAAATGACCAGTGTCTTTTCTATGTGGCAGTGACATTGATCATCGTGGCAGAGAGTAAGGAGGAACTGGAGAGTGTGACGGAGACGGTGGAAACCATTGGAAAACGAAACTCCGTAACCATTGATACGCACTATCTGAAACAGAGAGAGGCATTAAATACAGCACTTCCGATCGGGGTACGACAGGTGGAAACCATGCGTACCATGCTGACACAGTCGGTGGCTGTTTTAATGCCTTTTAATGTGCAGGAATTAAATGCCGTCGGTGGAAATTACTACGGAATCAACCAGATCAGTAAGAACATCAATGTGGGGAACCGCAAAGGTCTGATCAACGGTAATGGTTTTATCTTTGGTGTACCGGGTTCCGGTAAATCTTTCTTTGCAAAGCAGGAAATGGGAAATGTGTTCTTAAATACACCGGATGATGTGATCGTTATTGATCCGATGAATGAGTATTTTGACATTGCTGATACATTTGGCGGGGCGATTGTGAATTTATCTGCCTATACGAAGAACTATGTGAATCCGTTAGCTGCCGATCTTGCTCATATGAACGAGAGGGGTATTCGTGATGTGATCGCAGATAAGTCAGAATTCATGCTAAGTCTTTGTGACCAGCTTCTTGGCAACGCATTGAACCAGAAACACCACAGTATCATTGACCGCTGTATTCGTGAATTGTATATGCGGGCGTGGAAAGTAAAAAAAGTCCCTGTTATGACGGACTTTTATCATATTTTAAAGTCACAGAAAGAGATGGAGGCACAAGAGCTTGCGTTATCTTTGGAACTTTTTGTAGAAGGTTCCCTTAATATCTTTAACCACCAGACCAATGTAGATGTGGACAACCGTTTTACAGTATATGGCATTCAGGATCTGGGAAGCCAGCTTGCTCCGGTGGCAATGCTTGTGATGATGGAAGCGATCCAGCAGAGGATCATTGATAATGGAAAGCGTGGTCGTGCGACATGGCTTTATATTGATGAGTGTCATGTGCTCTTAAACAGTGATTATAGTGCGACTTATTTACAGCAGTTGTGGAAAAAAGTGAGAAAGCAGGGAGGTCTTTGTACCGGTATCACTCAGAATGTGGTTGATCTGCTGCAGAACTATATTGCGATGACACTGCTTTCCAACAGCGAGTTTGTAGCATTGTTAAAACAGGCAAATGTGGACAGTGCCAAGTTAGCAGAAGTAATTGGAGTATCGGATGCGCAGCTTCAGTATGTGCATAATTCTCCAAGCGGAACCGGATTGTTGAAATGTGGCAGTGTGGTCATTCCTTTTGATAATCAGATCAGTAAGGACAGTGATCTTTACAAACTGTATAACACAAATATTCATGAGAAGATTGCAATGGGAATGGTCGGTGAAGATAGTATCTTTCACGGGTATCATTCGGATGAGATGACAGAGGATTTTTCGGAAGCTGACGATGGAACACAGGATTCCGTCTTTACTTCGGATGAATGGAATGGAGATTCTGATTTAGATGAAGCACCGGAAACGGATGTCAAGATCTATGAGCCTGTACGAAGTAAGGAAAAGAAAGAGCAGGATAACTGCTGGCTGATTTATGAATAAGGAAAAGAGAGCCGGAGGAGCAATTCTCCGGTTCTTGTTTTAAGGTGGTGAAGAACGAATGAAGATTAGAAAAGTTGAGGAAAAGCCGATGGTTCTTCATACCCGGAAGAAACCGACGCTTCATATACAGAAGAAAAAGAAACTGACAGGCAATGATAAACCAAAATCCTATATTCAGGTGCGAGGAAAAGGCAGAGCGGATAAAAAAGAAAAACCAGATTCTTCTGTAAAGGTTCGTAACCGAAAACTCTATACGATGGCATCTGTCAGTGTGAAAAAGGCATCGGAGCAGATGGATGGAGGGGAGGAGATCCGGGATAGTGTGGAAATGATCCAGACGGCAGTCTATCCGGTGCAGTCGGCAGCCGAAAAGGGGAAACAGCTATACCGGAGAAAGAAGCATCGGGACAGAAGCAGTCAGAAAAAGAGAAACAGCAGAGTACATTCTGATACGGAACATGCTCAGGTTTCCAATAAAATGCGAAGAAAGGCGGCTGGTAAGAAAGAGACAGGCAGGAAGGGACAGAATAAAAGCAGGCAGGGCGGTTCCGGTGTCCACTCTTTTGTGAAAAGTCAGATGTTAAATTCGTTTCTGGATAAATTTTCAACAGAGAAAGAGTTTTCTCAGGACGGATTGATAGAAGGCACAACAAAAACAGCAAAGGCTGCTGTGATGATGGCTGTGCAGATGATTATGACAGCATTAGCTCCTGTTTTGTTGGGTCTTTTTGCGGTGGTTGGGATTATCGGTGTGATCGTGGTTGCGGTGATCGCAGTAATTTATAATTCACCGTTATCCATCTTTTTTCCGCAGCCGGATACGGGATATGACAGTCCACGCACCGTGCTTTGTGAATATTACAAGGAATTTAATGATCAGATCATGAAATTGGAAAAGGATGATTATGTCATCACCTATCAAAACACGGAGGATGGTGCTCCGGTGTCTAACTTCAATGATACGCTCATGGTGTATATGGTGAAATATGGAACCGGACAGGCTGGATTTGTGATGGATGAAGAGGGAAAGAAGAATCTGAAAAAGGTGTTTGATGAGATGAATTATTATGATTCTTCCAGCAGCACGGCACAGATTCCGGCAGGGGCATCTTTGGGAGAAGTAGTGACTACTGGATACTGCAGTTGTTCCATCTGCTGCGGTCAGTGGGCGGGAGGTCATACGGCATCCGGAACGGTTCCAAAAGGTAATCATACACTTGCCGTGGATGCCCACAGTCCGAAAGTGCCGATGGGAACAAAGATTGTAATGAATGGTCATACCTATAAGGTAGAGGATACCGGAAACTTTGCGAGATATGGAACAGACTTTGACATTTATTTTGATACTCATGCCGAGGCGCAGGCATGGGGAAAACGGAAAGTAAAGGCATATCTTGCAGATGGTGATGAAAACACGGTTGAGGTTTCCATGTCCGGAACCTTGGTGCACAATCTGACTTATGAGGACTATATCGCTCTTGATAAGTTAAGTGCTGACCAGGTGAAGTTATTAAAAGAAATGATGGATTCGGATCTGTGGGATTCTTACTATGATGTAGCAGGTGGTGGAGCCGTGGCAGAACTTGCCATGACAAAGATCGGGTGCCATTACAGTCAGGAAAGACGATATGAGGAAGGGTACTATGACTGCAGTTCACTGGTGCAGAGGCTGTATAAAGAGGTTGGTATCAATCTTCCGGCAACTGCATCCACGCAGGGAGAATACTGCTATCAGAATGCCATGATCATCAACAAAAAGGATCTGAAACCGGGAGATCTAATCTTTTATTCGTATAAAGAAAACGGAGAATTTCGGAATATCTCTCATGTAGCAATCTATGTTGGAGATGGAAAGATGGTACATGCAGCGAACGAAAACCGGGGTGTGGTGTTAGATCCCCTTCGGACAAACCATGTGGTATTTTATGCCAGACCGTATTAGTGGCTGGCAGATGGAAAGGAGCAAGTGTAATGAAAGCAGAGGATATGGTAATGGTGATTGAAAACAGAAAGGGACAGGAAACAAATTCACTTCTGACTTTTGATGATTTTATAAAGCAGCGTATTGTTCCATTTGCGAACGATAAGTTGGAAGCAGTTTTGATGGCAAGGGAACTTATGGATATACGAAGCAAAAAGATTGATTCATGGGCGGATTGGTATCATTCCGCAAATCAGTCATTTTATGCCAGAATCTGTGCAAATAGTCAGGAGATTAGTTATTTTTTGTGTGGAACATTTAATGATGATAAGAACTTTCGATTTGATGAGGATATCAGCAGTAAAGAATGCCTGGAAGAACTTCGTAGCAGAGGAATGACAACAGATGGAAAGCACACGGTTGGTCAATATTCTTATCAGGAGCTGGGAAGGGATTTGGTTGTTGGAGAGATTCTTCACAACTTTAATGGATGCGATTATAAACTGCTTGAAAGATTTTCGGAGCATAATCTTTTATTGATGGATATCTCTTCAGGGCAGTTTTTAGTTGGAATTGATACGAGATTGTACCTGCGGCAGCCGAAGTTTGCACCAGAGAAACAGGAGGGTGAGATTGGGATTGAATGGGGACACGGTCTGTATCTGTCCAATATGCCATCAGTGATTGATTTTGCGAGACTCAAAAGAGAGTACAGCAAGCCGTATCAGATCGAGGGCAGGGAGTTTGACATTGAGATCCGTGAAATTTTGTCTCGTGTCGAGAACATCAAGGCAGACACATTGGGAGATGCGATTGATAAGGCAATGGAAATGTATGAACGATCTGAGGTTGTTCTGAATGCAGACGATTATAAGGGAGTGGACTACATTCCTGTGAAGCATACACAGAGATAGGAGGATGGCGTATGAGCGTAGATTATAAAGCAAGAATTATTTACGCCGATGTCATTGATAAGGTTACAAAGACAGAAGAAGCATGGAAAGATGTATGCAGGCTGGCAGGGCAGATCTACCGTTATGAGTTTGATAATGTCTTAATGGTATATGCCCAGAAGCCGTCTGCAACATTGGTGGCAGACTATGATTCGTGGAAAAAGGTAGACCGTTATGTGAAACGGGGCAGCAAGGGGATTGTGGTTTATCCATCAAGGGCACTTAGTAAGTCCTATATCCGGCATGTCTTTGATATCAGTGATACCGGAGGAAGAAAAAGAGAGCTGACATGGAGCCTTGCAGGAGATAATCTGGAGCAGTTTGTCAGTTATCTGGAAGAGACAGGAGCAGTAGAAAAGCATGAGGGGAATCTAAAAAAAGATCGAATGTTTGTTCTGAAAGACTTTACAAAATCGCAAATAGAAGGCATAATAAAAGAAGATTTCAGAGAGCGTTTTTCTGAGGTCGAAACGCTTACAGGGCGTGTGATAATTGGCGAAGAGAAAGAAACGCCGGAGCTTGCGGCACGGGAACTGATTTATAATAGTATTCTGTATGTCGTAGGAACAAGATGTGGTTTTGACTTGTCTAGCAAAGAACAAGATTTGAGTCAGATTGTAAATATCAAAAGAGAAGATGATATTTACGCACTTGGTACTCTGGTATGTGACGTCTCCTGTACTGTTCTTAGAAACATTAACCACAGTATATCGCAGATGAAGCGAGAAAGGAGTATGCAGCATGGATACGATCGAGCTGACTTATCACGAAGGGAAGGACGGAATGCTGTATCCGAACATCACAGCGGAGCCGGACACAGGACGGACACTAGGGAAGTTCGGAATCATGGCAGCGGATTATCTGAAGGAGAATTATTACAGCCGTTACCGCAGTCTGATCCGGTTCGGGAGACTGACGGAAGTATTGTCGAAGGTGGAGGAGGAAGCAAACCGGCTTCTGGAGCAGATCATGGAGAAGTATCTGAAAAGCCACAAACCGAAAGATCCGGCATCGACCATGGAGATGTGGGAGATCCGGGAGCAGGGACAGCGGATGGCAGAGGAGATCGTTCTTCACCAGATCGTGAACAAATATCACTAGAAACCGAACAAGAACTGAATAGAGAGCTGAATGAACTGGATTCATTTGGCAGTGAAGAAAGAGAAGCCATTTACCATCAGGCTTCTCTTTTTGATTTTATGGGGACACCTGCAGTCGGACTTCCTGATCGTGCTGCCAGTACATTTATGGATGAACTGAGAGCACAGGAAGAAGCTGCCAGAGCATCGGGAAAATATACCTACCTCAATCCCAAAAAGGAGAAAACCATTCCTCATGAATTTGTGGTGCAGACATTGCTTCGCGGCAGTGGCTTTCAGAATGGAAAAGAGAGAATTTACGGATTCTATCAGAATATTACGGATAAAAAGGAAAGAGTGTCAGCCATTCGAAAGGAATATGGGCAGGGTGGTGCCGGCTGGCCACTGGAAGGTTACGGACTGCATGGATATGATACCTTTCATGGGAAAGGACTCCGGCTGCAGTGGAGAGATGAGGAAGGCGAAAAGGAAGGTTATGTAAGCTGGACAACCATTGAGGCAGAGATCGGTGCACTGATCTTAACCGGGGACTATTACCAGCCTGTGATAAAGGAGGATATCGAACCGGATTACGAGGAAGAAGATGAAGTCATTGATGCAGAGTATCGGGAGATTCTTGAAGAGGAGGAGCATGAGCTTACCGATGATGAGATTGAGGAAATCTTAGAGGAAGACCGCAGGCGGGCGGATGAACGCTATGAGGCAGAGCATCCCGAAGAATATCCGGTAGAGAATTATCACATGGATTCTTTTACGGAAACCCATGCCGGTCCCAAGGCACGATTTGACTGGAACATTACGGCGATCAAAACCTTGAAAAAGGTGGAGAATGAACACCGTCCGGCAACGGTAAAAGAACAGGATATTTTAGCCCGGTATGTCGGCTGGGGTGGACTGCCGCAGGCATTTGATCCGGATAACGATAGTTGGAAACAGGAGTATGAACAGTTAAAGGAGTTGTTAACGGAGGCAGAGTATCAGGCGGCAAGAGAAACCGTGACAGATGCGTTTTATACACC
>OCQC01001559.1_pt1 | contig 16426 bp, 5 predicted proteins | sample 1538401 | NCBI WGS metagenome assembly OCQC01 (sample SAMN04571689, study PRJEB22368) | human gut metagenome | biome: human gut; material: stool | host: Homo sapiens | place: Luxembourg | collected 2012-08-03 | reverse complement strand
TCACTTGATATAAGCGGTAGATGTTCCGTTATGGCATGCGCAATAATTACGTGGTCTGAGGGATCTTTGTGTCCCTGCGCCTCATTGATCTCCATATGCGCATACGTTTGCATATGTTCTTTTTTCAATGGCAATATTTTCACATAAAACTCCTTTTCTATGGCGACGATCATCGCTTCTGCCGACTTCCATCGTTTAGAACACAGTCCTTTATTTCGATAAGCGACAATCAGCTCACGTACGGACTCGGCACTTATATAAAGAAGGGTTTCCGGTTCTTGGATAATAGCATCTATATCCCTATTTAGATATTCGGGATCAGATGCCATATATACAAAAATATTCGTGTCAATGAGATATCGCATTTACAGTAAAAATTTAGGGTCATTTACAATCAGACTTCCCTTTAACCGCTGCATAGCTTCCCATGTCTTACTTACCTTTCTTTTTCCAGTCTTCGCCACAGTTGTTTTAGTTTTGGCATTTTCTTCCTTTTTCTTTTCTTCATTTTTTTCCATAAGGCTTTCTGTTTTAATTTTCTATGATACAAAGATAACGTTTTATTTAATTATATCAGAACAAAAACAGATAAAGTAAAGCTTATAGGATAAAAAAGAAGACCGCCGGAACTGAGTATTCCTAGCGGCCTTCCCCAACATTAAAGACTCAAGGGTTAGTTTCTTAAAATAAGGTTGTTAGCGAACGTTTACTTTCACTGTTATATGCTTGCCATTCTCGTTGATCTCTATCAGATAGATTCCTGTCGATACCGGGATGCGGGTAGGTCCGATAATTGAGTCGCCATACAGGCTAACTCCAGTCACCGCTATGATACGGATCGAGATTGGACGGGCCGGATGAACGGTTATCGCACCTCGCTCGCAATAGATTTGATGATCGTCGATGATTTGCTCGATACCTACCGTACCGGAGACAGTTACCACACAAGACGCCGTCTTGTTTCCATCATCGGTAGCCACGGTAATCTTGCAAGTACCGATCTTCAATGCGGTAACGACACCATCCGCGTCAACAGTAGCCACCGTCTCGTCGCTGCTACTCCAAGAGACGGTTTTCATAGTGGCGTTATTAGGGGTAACTTTCGCTTGCAAGGCAAAAGATTCACCTACGGCCAATGCCTTGGACGTGATATTCAAAGAAACTCCCGTAACAGCCACATCTGTTCCCGGAGGTGTAGAAACCGGCTTGAACTCTGCTATAATAGCCAAGGACTTATCGACTTCAATCTCTACAGGCGAAGTCGTATACTTCTCTTCGCCTATTTGAATAACGGCCAATTCATAATCCGGATTGGCTTCTGTCTCAATGGTTAGCTTAGTCGCTTTCGCCACAGCGGTTCCACTCGTTATCTCGGTCTTCTCGCCCTCACCTTTCAACATATAGACTTTCAAAGAACCATTTTCCGGTTGAGCGAACGTGACAACTAACGCATCCGAACTTTTCACCGTAACCTCCGCTTCCGTAGTCGCATCCTCATAATTCGGATCATACGACGTGAAGATCACTTCCTTTTTCTGGCTATCGCCGGGTTTCAATATAGCTGACGCATCAGCCCATTCAAATTTACCGGATATGGTAGTTCCATCGGCACCTTTCGCAACACCACCGGATAATAGGAATTCCGACAAGGACTGACCTTCCGTGATCGTAGATGCGGTAGGAGCTACTACCTTTACGACCTTCGCTTTCTTTATCACTAATTTCTTGGTTGCCTCGAAAGATCGCCAGTTCTCATCCCCGGTACGTGTTACAGTCACAAGATAAGTACCTGCGTTCAATGGAGTAGCAACCGATCCATCCGTATTTGAATATTTAATATTTACATCTGTCGGATAACTACCGCTCAAAATGTCTTTCAATTCCACAAGCCTTACGGAACCATTATAAACAAACTCCAAATCTGAAGGATTCGCCGTTATTTTAGGTTTATCCACAAAATTCGGGGTGTATGTCGCATCAGCCGCCAAAGTAACCGTTATCTCTGGGTTCTTTCTATCGGTGCTTGAGACATTTTCACCCCAAGAATCAAAACGCTGATTCTCGCTAGGAGCTACCGCCCGTAACTTTATAACCGTATTCTCCGGAATTTTAGAATAATCGCTAATAACCAAGCCTCCATTCGTAACCTCCGTATTTGAGGCACTTAAAGAAAACGTTTTTACTTCACCAACCGGCATTGAATAATCTACCGATTCATAATTACTCTTGTCAAGTGGGGTAAAGCGCAGAATATTTACCTGATCCTTTGTCGGGCTTCCAGTCACGTTCGCACGAAGCGCCGATTTTTGTGTAGAAGGATTCCATTCCACATCCTCGAAGTCTTGAGTAAGTTTAGCGTCAATCTTTGAATAATCCTCCCCTTCTATAGTCGGTTCTTTCAGCAATGCCATACCAGCCTTCTTGATAATCAGCTCGGCAGTTACATCCACGGCTTTAAATAAATCATCCTCGCCACGGGTAATCCGAACTTTATAAGTTCCGGCCGATTTAGGATTCTCTGTCATTTCTACCCCACTCCGGGAATATGCGACCTTAAAGTCCAAACCGGAATAGCCCGTAATCTTAACCTCGAAATTCCGGTATTGCTTATTATAGACTACCGTTTGCGTCGTCTTATCAATCAGCGAAGCCAAATCTTTCTTCTCCACATAATTAGCGGTAACAACCATAGGGCCAGAAACGGTGAATACGTCTCCATCCTTGATCTCGGAAGAGTTCACCATCATATTCATAAAACGATATCCCGTTTCCGTCTCAACAGAAGCGGTCAGTTGAGTCATATAAGGTACCTTTGAACCGGAAGCCACCTCTTTGCCTGCCTTGTCTTTCAACACGATCTTACCCGCATTAGGAATACTCAACGCCGAGGTTATTTGATATTCCATCAACTGGAAACTTGCGTTCACCGTAACATCTCCGGTTCCAACCGTAAATGAGTCATCAGTCTCATTATAATTCGCACCTACCACTCTCACGGATGCCAGCTCATAGCCATAATCCGCATTTCCTATCACCTTCACTTTCACACCTTCAGAGATAGCCTCACCGGGAGTAACGGGTGCCTTCGTATCCACCTCGATCAGATTCACGCTACCATTCTTCAACTCCCCAACCTTTACCAAATGTTTATCCGGTTCTTTTTGAAGGAAATCGGCCGATATATCAGCGGCTTGTATCAAAGTATAAGAACCGTTATTCACCAAAGCCCCGTTCACCTTCACGGACTGAACCATATAGCCCGGATCCGGAGTCGCCGTGATAGTCAATAAGGTTCCCTGCAAAAACTCAGCACCATTCTTTACCTCCACGCCATTCGCGAAGACCTTCAAGGAACCATTCATCGGATTCGTAAACGTCACGCCATAAACGATCGAATCGAAACGGGCTACGATATCCAAGTTCGTATTCGCTTGCAACTCCCGTGTAGCCGATGTATTCCCATCACTCCAACCGGCAAACCGGTAATTCTTATCCGCAACGGCTGTCGCTTTCAAAACCGAGCCTCTCGCGTATTTATCATTTGCGGTACGCCCCTCCAAGATGACAGTACCGAAATTACCGGCGGTAACATTCATAGAATAAACAGGAATTACGTTCAAGGTTATAAACGTATCTTTAGCCGCATAGAGAACAGGATCATTCGGTTCGAATATCAAGTCGTACTTTTTCTTATCCGGAGAAGCGATCTCGTTCGGAGTTTTCCAGATAAATGATCCGGAAGAAGTTCCATCGATCAAGGTACACGCCGATAAAGCCTGTCCTTCCTCAATACGACCCGGAGTAGGTAACACCAAACTCTCCACCTCTTTCTTGCTCTCCACCACTAACGTAACCGTATCAGAGAGGCTACGGTATGTCAAGTCCTCCGCACGGCTCAAACGGGCCTTATAAGAACCCACGGCCAGCGTGGAAGGCAATGTCGTAACCCAAGCCGTACCGCTCAATTGATATTCGATCTTGATGTCCCCGACAGCGCTTGTTACCGTGACCGGCTTGATGGAGCCGACCGTCTGGACAAGGTTGTTAGCCACGAACCTCACCGTATCCTTGGAGACGAACGCAAAGGTATAGCTATCGCCACTCATCAGATTAGGAGTCGTGTACGTGTAAGAGGTATTTCCATTAGCATACGTTCCCTTGATCTTCGAGATATCCACGTCCGAAGAGGCTTGCTTAATAGCCCCTAGCCTATAGTTGGCATTCGATACGATCGAGAAAATGACGGACTTACCGTAAGCGATCTCACCACCGCTCATGATGTCCTTGTTGTTCATCTTGGCGGTAACCGTACCCTGTCCACCATCGACAGCGTAAGCCAAGGTATTGGCATTACGGATCGTAAACGTTTTAGAGGAATCCTCTAACGCGGCATACTCCATGGTCTCCGGACTAAATAAGACGATCTTATAAGCTCCGACTATCTGCGGTAATGTGGAAGTCTCCGAACCATCGGCCGCACGATATCGAACCGCTTGTCCCGCTATTTCCGGCGTAAACTTAATAACCGGCAAATTCTTCCCGGCCACGATCTCGTCTTTTGTCGCCGAAGAACCTGTTACATTCACAGCAATCGTTTTCTTTGCGGCGAAACCTACCGATAAGGTCGTAGAGGCGGTTAACGAGGCGGTCGTATAGGTATAAGAGATGGTGTTATCCTTATTAAGCGCGCCTTTTGGCAAGGCTGATACCGCAGTTCCATTCACAACAATCTTATTCAATAGAAATCCGGGGTTAGCGATAATTGTAAATACGGCAGGTTGCCCGTTAATGATCTCGCTACCGCTTGCCATGTCCGTAGAGCCCATCTTGGCGGTAACCGTACCTTGTCCGGCCGTTTCCACGTTATAATTTAATACATTCGCTTTAGATACCGTGAACTTCATGTTCTCATCCTTCAAGGCGGCATATTCCGCAGTCTCGGGACTGGTCGCAACGATCGTGTAAACACCATCCGCCGCAGGAAGTTTATCGGATAAAGCTCCGGAAGCGTTCTTATATTGAACCTTCTGCCCCGCTATCGTATTGGGGGTAAATGTGATAACCGGAAGATTCTTACCAGCCAAAACCTCATCCTTCGTGGCAGATAATGGATTGGCTGTTACAGATACGGTTTTCTTCGCGGCAAATCGCACGTCAATAACCGTAGAAGCGGTCAACGCCGATGTCGTATAATCCACATAGGAAGTCTCATTCGTAGAAGAATTAAAAGTTCCTTTCGGCAAAGTCACCTCATTATTATCTACGGTAAGTCTGCTCAACACATAACCGGGCTTGGAGGTAATCTTCAATACGGCTGGCTTATTATAAACGATCTCATCACCACTGGCGATAATGGAGCCATCCATAGAAGCGGTTACAGATCCTTGCGCCTCCTCAAACGAGTAGGAAAGCGTATGGGACGGTTGTACCTTGAATAGAATCTCCTTGTTTATGGCGACTTGCGTATCAGTCTCCGACTTGGTTACGACAACATAATAAAGTCCAGCCTTTTCGGGTAGCTCATCCGTCAAAGCAGCAGAGCCATCCTCCCTGTATTGTACTTTATACCCCGTAATAACCGGGTCAAAAGTAACCTTGGGCAAATTCACCTTCGCCCTTATCTCATCCAAGGTGGCATACTCAGGAGAGATCGTGACCGTCACCTGCTCTTTCGCCTTGAACACCGCCTTGATTTCCGTACTACCGGTTAAAGCGGTGGAAGTATAGGAATAAGTGGTCGTATTATCATTTTGAAAAGTACCGCTCGGCAACGTGCCAATAGTAGCCGTATTCATCGTTATATCCGACAGGACATATCCGGGCTTCGCCGTGATCGTGAAAACGGGTTTACTATTATATGCCACCTTGGAACCTGTGGCTACCGTACTGGTTATGGTTCCTTGATCCGTATTCGCCGAGCTATAATTCAATGTCACCTTGAACGTCGGAAGATCCGGGGCGGAACGTAAATCTGAATCTTGCGCATGTACCTGTGCCATCGCAATGACAGCAAGGAATATCGCTAATATACTCTTTTTCATGTTTATCTTTGTTTTAATCGTTATTTAACCCTTACTAATTGACCGTTCACGGCATAGATGCCCGAAGAAACCATGATCCGCTGTCCGTCCGTAACCTCGCCACGATAAGCGACCTTGCCATTCATTCCGATGATTACCACGTCCATAGGCTCCGGCGTGTGGATCACGATAGCGCCACGATCAGTAGTCACGTAATAACCATCTACCGGCTCGATCGTCTGGTTACCCGTAACCACGCCATCGCCGATACGTAAAGAGCGAAGCGTACTCAATGTCTTGGCGTCTGTCAAGACAAAGCTTTGGAAAGGCTTGATCTCCGGATTTGCCTCTTGCTCGAAAGAGGTTCCATCCGTTGTCAATATATAAGCAGATTGTTTCAAGGTAATCGTAAATGTATTCGGATTCGAGCACATCAAGAAAGTACCTGTTTCAGTTGGAGCGGCAGGTTCTTCCAAAGTCTTGAATTCAAAAGCTCCTTCAGAAGAGATCGTATAGGTATCGCCATTAGCCGCCCAAAGACCAGCCATGCCAAAAGCACTCTCATCCACCACGAACTCCGGAGTCTTGTTATCCTTCAGCCTAGCGAACCAGATACCATTATCAACATTTTGAACACTTGGAGCCAAGATCTCCTCCTCCGTAGAGTTCTTGATCACGGCAGAGGTAAATGGCATTCCAAACGCCTTCCATCCCGTAGCAGACAAAAGTGGAGCGAAACGAAGAGACCGAGCCGTCAACTTCCCTTCCGTAGCGGTAAATACCACTTGTGCATCCTCTTCCATCATCACTGTATCTAAAGCCATAGGCACTGAGACAGTCAGTGTCGCTCCATTTAGAATATTCACCTGTCGATCTTGAAAAGATGTGGCCCACGTAGTATCACTTTTTATGTCAATGGCTACTACACATTCTTTTATAGAAAATGACTGCGCACCTTGATTCAACCAATAAACCCTTTTAAATGGGTTAGCAATAGCATATGCTTTAGCTGTATTTTCCTCTATCACTAAACGACCATCCTTGCAATTAAAAATAACACCATCCGGGATCGTATAAGGCTCCCATGTATTCACATCCGGAAAGAAATTAGGCTTTGCCGCATTTAAAGAATTAAGCGTTTCTGCCATAGTCGTGTCAGGAATCAGTATTATATCTCCCGCATAGGCAATGCCTTCATGGTAATATGTACTCCCATACAATTCTCCAAAATCGATTGCTGTTACTATAGAGACCGCTGCATTCCTAAATGAACCATCCGGTTTATTAATGATTACACAAGGTTTCCCGTTCTGGTCTTGCAATTGCACATCAGTATCTTCCAGCATGATTACATTATTATATTTATCAGGATTCATACCATAACCCACTATAGTTGGATTCTTTATGTTATCAGTAGTTGAGACAATTGTTTTTCCTTTCAGTATAATCTTATTATCACAAGGAATAGGAGTAAAACTACCATTTATTTTAATCGGAGTCATTGCCATTGTCTCTTGTTCAGCAAACTTATTCCCGATATAAGAATCCTCAATCACAATCTCGTTATTGGAAGCTCCCACTGTAGAATTATTTGTTGATATCGCTATAGCCGCAAAGCTATCGGAAACACCCTTATTTTTTGTCTTACCTGTTAAGATACTCCCTCCCGAAACATGGACGTTCATATCTGAGGTCTCATACAAATAGAGAGCACCATATCCTACGATGTTCGATTTATTCTTTATTGTCAATTTTTGATCGCCGGCGTTATTAGCATAAATACAATAATGGTTATTTAGCAAGATTGTCGTACTATCTACCGTCACTGGCGTTTTTTTATGGTGAATATATACACCAAATTGATTCGAACCGTTCACCTGTCCCTCAATCTTTGTATTAACAAGAGAGACATCCGTCAGTTCTCCATCAATAAGAACTCCAGATTGTGCGTTAGCCGCCAAATTTATTGTAGTATTTTCAACACGTACAGTCCCCTTTGCCGTTGCTCCCAGAAGAATCGCATTTTGTAATGCTTCCGCAGGATTTGGGTTCTTACGATCACCATAGCCTTGTGTATTATTATTCATAATACAATTATCTATCAACAAATCCGCATTACCGGTTACCTCTATAATTGGAGTACATTTTCCAGAGGTAACTTTCGTTGGCGTATAATCGATACTCAATCCTTTTATTTTAACATCGGTAGCAGTATTATTGGCAGAGCCATTAACCAAGATCGCACCTTTTATAATAGTCTTGTCCTGCCCAGCTCCTTGAATTGTGATAGATTTATCTAATGGTAGAGTCATTGGTAAAGTATATTCTCCTTCCGGGAAAACGATACGATTTTGATCTGTCAAATCTACCTCAGAAAGTAGACCAGACATATCGCAAGCCGCATTACGTAATGAACCATCTTGGTTGAATACAGTAATCGCTGATTTCTCATCCGCGATCTGGTACTTAACCGTATTGTCGCAATTAAAAGTATTCGTTTTATAGTCCTGTATCAAAACCCCTACATTATTTTTATTCACTTTCAGTACAGAGCCCTCACCAATATTAAATGTATTACCCGTACTACGAACAGAAATAGGATATTGCAGAGCTGTACTTTCCATAAAAGCAAACAAATTAGCATTTTTTATATCAAAGGAATTGTTAATCGCATTGTCTTCTTCATCTTTATTTAATACAATCGTAGCAAAATCATTTGATCCTTTAAGTTGATAGTTATGAGACTCCAATGTTGAATTAGCTATCTTAAACTTATTATTAGATGACCAAATATTGAGTGCCGCCCATGAATCTATTTTTGAATCTACAATTGAAATCGAAAGATTATCATTTAGCGCTGTTACATTTATTGCATAATAAAATCCTTTGATAGTACTATTATTTTTCATTTCTATGGACGATCCATTCATATTTGAGAAACTTATTCCTCTACTATAAGTACCATTCTTCGGATATACCGCAGAAAGAATATGAGAATTATCCAATACAATAGTATTTTTCACCTTAGTCGTATTTCCAAACGAAGAGAACCCTCGATTGTAAGACCCTTCTAAATAAATACAAGAATTCGTAAGAGATACATTCACATTATCACAAATACTATTAGAATCATAGCTTTTTCCCAGATTAACAATGCCCATAGAACTTTTACCCCAACCATCACCACTACCTGCTGTTAGTTGATGAAGATGGACCCCAGACAAATTCAAATTCACATTCTTAGACATCACATTAATAAGGCCTTGGCTTAATGTTGTAGCTTTTGTAATCTGTAAATTCCGCAAATTGACATTGATTACGCTCTCTTCCTCATCCCGTTGAATATCTAGCTGCCCTTCTATAATACAATTTGTCGAATCACTGCCAATAATTGTAATAGACTTTGGAATAACAATAGGTGAAACTTGGGGATAAATTCCCTTTGCCACACGAATGGTAGCCCCATCTGCGGCTTTTTCAATCGCTTTCGCAATTGTAGCCAAAGGAGCTTCCACACCACCTCCGTTACCATCAGAACCCGAAGTGCTGACATACAAATCCGTCTGTCCCCACCCCACACTCGTTGCCACCATAAACACGGCGAACAAGAAAAGTAGTCTTCTTTTCATACGATTAATTTTTATAAGTTAGTAATATTCAATTATTTAAAACATTTACCCTATATTCATAAACTCTGTAGTTTCCAGCACATCAGTCTTCTCATAATCATCATTTACAAGCAGTTATGCGAAATCATCGGTTATAAAACGACTAGTCTAAACGATCATTTTATTCTGGCGTTTTATTGAATTCAACGCATAAGCGTCCATATTTACGTTTATGCGTTGATAATCAATTTTTAAAAGTTTCTCTGGATTTTGTTTTATTCAAAAATATAGCCTATCTTTAACGCCTAGAATAAACGATCGTTTAGACTAGGCGTTTTTATCTATTACAGAATACTTATAGATCAAATATTTTTACGTAAACAAAATTTTCTACCATAAAAACTTTATATCATCACAAGCTATAAGATTCTCTTCTTAAAGCATGTGGAATAGCATAACTAACCAAATATCAGACTGCAACTATACATAATTGAGATAAAAGGAATTCTACAATATTGATTTTATGAAAACATCTACAATATCTACCACTACGCCATGTATGCTTTATAAATCAAAGCATTACATATAGGTTGTAGATAGCCTGACATCTACAATTATCATTCAACATCTACCACTTATACTTGACATTGATACTTTTTCTTTGCATTGGATAAGAAAACGTGTTATTTTTGAAAGACATTTCCCTTAGGGGAACAAAGAGTTTCTCCTAGAGAAAACTAAAGTTTCTTCTAGGGAAAACTAAAGTTTCGTAAGCACAAAACAAAAGTTTTCCGCTATGAAAACTTTTGTTTTATGCCTAAAAAACTATAAATACCTATTATTCAATACATTAAATCAGTACACAAGGTATACAAATAACCAAGCAGGCAACCTGTTGGCATACCCTCGCAGAACGAGTAATGTGGTTAGCGAATAGTGAACGGCTGCATTTAGTGGTTGAAAAGCAGTAAATAGTGGTAGATGCAAGCTGATAGTGGTAGATGTTTATTATCTACCACCATTCAACAAATTTCTTATAATTAGATACTTATATAGATAATGGCAGATATGGTAGATGATTTAGTTTTTTCATTTCATACTCAAGGTACCACTCCAGAAAAATATCAGTACAATGCATTAAGAACCCAAAAGAACGGCTAATAAAAATCAAGGTAAGCTGTCGCTATTATGAAAAGGGAAGCTATAAACATAATTTACGTACGTGTACTATAAAATAATACGCAAGAAAAAACCACAGTTCCGTAGGAACTAAATCCTTACTATCTCTCTCTTTCGATATGGCAAAGATGGGAAGTAATAAGAATCAAATGGTTACAAAAATGACATTTCTTGTTAGATAAATGACATAACAGATCCGCAATCAATCCTAAACCACTCTCCTCTAATATCCTATACATAAATTACCCATTGAGTTCCTACGGTACTTAATAACTTTATAACATATAGCCTATGGAGTATATCTAATAATGTATTAGTTAATCTGAATCTATCAGACTTATCGTATGTAGTTAACATTATCTATTCAATTATGAACAAATGAAAAGTATGAAAAGTAAAATGAGAACTTGGAATGTGGCGATGGGATCATTGTCTTTGCTCTTCCTCTGCGTATCGCCGGCATTGGCTATCGCTACAAATCCATCACAAGAGAACCCGTATACGGAGCGGAACGATGATTCCGTAACTCAACAGAGAACAAGAAAAGTGACAGGTGTCGTGCTTGACGCCAACGGAGAGTCTATCATCGGGGCGAACGTAGTGGTGAAAGGTACCAATAATGGGACAATCACGGATCTAGATGGTAAATTCTCGATCGAATTATCGGATGGTGAAACCCTGCAAGTATCTTTTATCGGCTATAACAGCAAGGACGTTATGGTTGGCGCAGGAGAGAATCATATCAAGGTACAGCTACGGGAAGACACGCAGAAGCTCGATGAAGTGGTAGTAGTCGGGTACGGAACACAGATCAAGAGGGCGGTAACCGGCTCCGTGCAATCCATCAAGTCGGAAGAGATGGCGGATATGCCCGTAGCACAGATCTCGCAAAAGATGCAAGGCAAGTTCGCCGGTGTCCAAATCAATAAAGTATCCGGTAAACCCGGACAAGGAATGACCATGCGAATCAGGGGACAAGCGTCACTGTCCGGAGGAACCACGCCCCTTTATGTAGTGGATGGAATGCCTATCGTGGGCGATATCAGCACGATCAATCCAGACGAGATAGAAAGTATCAGTGTGCTAAAAGACGCTTCTGCCACATCACTTTACGGTTCCCGGGCTGCCAATGGAGTCGTATTGATACAGACAAAGACTGCCCAATCAGGGAAAAAACTAAGCGTCGACGTATATGGAGGCATACAATACGTACCCGAGAAAGGGAGGCCGGATATGATGGATGCCTCCGAATACGCACGGTTCAGGAAAGAGATCGCTGAAGAGAACGGATTGGCGGTCGATCCCGCTTACCAGCATCCCGAAGCGCTGGGTAAAGGCACGGATTGGTATGACGTATTATTCCGTCCCGCCGCTATCCAGAATTACAGTTTGTCGTACAGCAACGGAGACGGGAAGTTTAAATCATCCACCGTAGCCAGCTATTTCAACCAAGACGGAGTGTTGACAAACTCTAATTACCAACGGTTCTCCGCACGAGCCAATACGGAATACGTATTCTCGAAGATCGTCAAGGTAGGCGTGAACCTAGCGCCTAGCTTCTCCATCAATAATAGCCCGCAATCGGACGGTAACTGGACGGAAGATAAAGGTTCCATCCTGCAAGGAGCTATGTTGACAACACCTCTCGCACCCTATAAGAATGAGGATGGCAGTATTCCGCTTGTGGCCAGTGGGCCGGGATTGTTCGATAACCCGAACTGGTATAATGTGGTTCGCCTCAACAAGAACAAGACCCAGAACACCCATCTGATCGCAAACGCCTTCTTGGAGGTAGAGCCGGTCAAAGATTTAAAAGTAAAGACCAGCATCAACGCGGACTTGACACAGAATAAATGGAACTCGTTCAAGCCCTCCACCTCCGGAGAGATCTATAAGGCTCCCTATCAGATCCCCGAGGCGAAGGAATCCAATAATCTATTCTACACTTGGCTGTGGGAGAATACCGCCACCTACAGCAAGCAGATAAAAGATCATTCCTTTGATCTCCTGTTCGGCATATCCGCACAAAAATACCATAGCGAATATACGATGGTGACCGGAACGAACTTTCCCGACGATAAAATATCGACATTCAATGCCGCCCCTACCATCACGGCGGATGGAAACATAAACGAATGGTCCCTTTTATCCTATATCGGCCGTATAAACTATAATTACAAAGGAAAGTACCTTTTAAGCGCAGCGATGCGTAGGGATGGTTCCTCCCGTTTCGGTAAGAACAATCGTTGGGGTAATTTTCCATCCGTATCGGCGGGCTGGATACTCTCGGACGAGGAGTTCATGAAACCATTGGAGAAAACGATCTCTTTCCTCAAGGCCCGTATCAGTTACGGTATCGTGGGAAACGACCAGATCGGTAACTATACGCATTTGGCGACGATCACCACCACGAACAGCAACTTCAATAACGCCTTGGCCAGCGGCAGAAGCATCTCGGGAATGGGAAACCCGAATCTGGGCTGGGAAAGGAATAAGCAAGTCGATGTCGGTCTGGATGTCGGTTTCTTCAATAATCGCTTATCCATCATGTACGATTACTATAGCAAGCGAACGGACGCCCTGCTGTTCTCGCTAGAGGTACCGATCTCTTCCGGCTTCTACAACATCCAGTCGAACGCAGGCAAACTGAAGTTCTGGGGACATGAATTAAGCGTATCCTCCAAGAACCTGACAGGCAAATTACAATGGACTACCGACCTGAACATATCTTACAATGACAATAAATGCTTGCAACTGGGTGTAGATGACGCCCCGATCATCGGTAACAACATCACGCAAGTCGGGGAACGGATCGGACAGTTTTACGGCTTAGTATGGGAAGGGGTCTACAAGAACAAGGAAGAATTCGACAAATACCCGAAGCACGCACAAGCCGATGTCGGAACCATTCGCTTCAAGGATGTGAACGGGGATGGCAAAGTTACCCAAGGGGATGACCGCGATATCATCGGCAATCCAGTCCCTTTATGGATAGTAGGCATGACAAACTCGTTCACCTACAAGAATTTCGATTTGTCAATTGTCGTATCCGGCGGTTTTGGTTTTGAGTTAGCCAATATGGTAGATCAGTTCGCTGGAAATCTGGATGGTGTGTTCAACGTGTATAAAGCGGTAGACAATCGCTGGAAATCACCGGAGAATCCGGGTAACGGCCGTTATGGAACGACCAAGATGGGTACCACGGCACCAGAACGTGACTGGTTCAGTTCCCGTTTCCTTTATAACGGAAACTACTTGACAATCAAGAATATCACCTTAGGCTACCAAGTTCCGTTAAGAAACCGGGATATCATTAAAGGATTACGAGCTTACGTCAGTTTCCAGAACGTATATACGTTCACTAGCTACATCGGCGCTAATCCCGAGGTGAATATCAGCAATACGGGAACAACGGCGAATAGCTTGCAACAAGGATTCGATTATACCACCTATCCCGTTCCACGGACCATTACGCTGGGTTTAAATGTTAACTTCTAACTATCTAATTATACGAAATATATGAAAACGATATTCAATATAGCCATAAGCATCGCTTTAGGATGTAGTTGTGCCTCCTGTAGTGATTTCTTGAATCTTACGCCGTATAGCGAGATCACCGCCGAGAACTTCTACCAGAACGAGGAGGATTTCAGGCAAGCCGTAAATGGAGCTTACGAACCTTTACGGAACATGTACAACACGGAAGAGTGGAATCTGGGAGAGGCCAAATCGGATAATACGACGTATATCATCCATATCGCCAAATCATCCTTAGACGGAGAAGATCCGGATCAGTTCCTTGAGACATCCACTAATGGTAATGTCGGTACGAAGTATAATAACTGCTACGTAATCATCGGACGATGTAACCGGATTATCTCAGAAATAGACCAAGCGGATTTTGACGCAGAAGCAAAAAGCAACCTCAAAGGACAAGCTTTGTTCCTTCGGGCATTCTGCTATTTCAACCTAGTACAATACTTTGGCGGCGTACCTCTGCATACGACACCCTCTACCGTGTATGAGGAGGCATTTAAACCCCGTGCGAGCGTAGACGAAGTATATGAGCAAATCATGAAAGACGCACAAGAAGCCAGTGATCTCCTACCTGTAAAATCAAGGCAAGAGGTAGGAAGAGTTTCCAAAGGCTCCGCACAGACCTTATTGGGAAACGTATACATGGTACTAAAACGATGGGCGGAAGCAGAACAAACGCTGAAAGAGGTGGTATCCTCAGGCGAGTATGAGTTATTAGCGGATTACGGCTCCATCTATTCCATCTCGAACAAGAACCATAAGGAATCTATCTTCGAGATCCAATACATGCAAGACGCCTCATTAGGACAACAAAGTGATTTCATATACAGATTCTTGCCCTATATGACGAATCCGTCTGCCATCACGGGAACAACCCCTAATCCTTGTCCTTCCAACGTAGACCATGGTGGGTTTAACACCCCTACGATCGATCTAATCAACGCATACGAAAAGGGAGACAAACGGTTGGACGCATCCATCGGTATGGTGGAAGGTAAGCTCACCGATAGCTACGCCCTCGACGCTACCGGCGTGAAAAGTATAGTTGACTATGAGCCAGCTCCGGGAATAACCGCTTATCCTTTTATCAAAAAATATTTTCATGAGCATATAAAGCCCTATTACACGGATGACAACTGGCCGGTCTACAGGTACGCGGAGGTATTGCTCTTTCTGGCGGAAGCTATCAACGAGCAGAATAGGCCGGACGAGGCTATCCATTATCTGAATGACACCTTCGGGCAAGCAAGTATCCGGGGAAGGGCGGGATTAGCTCCTGTCAAATCCCAGAATGTAGATGCGTTGAGAGAGGCTATCTACCAAGAGAGACGGATCGAGCTGGCATTCGAGAACAAACGCTGGACAGACCTTCTGAGAACGGGACGAGCCGTGGAAGTCATGACACGACATGGACAAAAGATAAAGGCAAATCCCGAATCTTATTATTGGCCCGACGGTGTTCAACCCGTGGCGAACGCTTATCTGTTCAACCCAGATAAATGCTTGTTGCCCATACCTCTGCGAGAAATCGACTTGAACAGCGAGCTTAAACAAAATCCCGGATATTAACGAAGTTATTCTTATATTCGCATCATGAAAAGAGCACATATGAAAATCCTGCTAAGTTTACTATGCTGTGTCGGTGTATTCACCCTATCAGCACAAAGTCGTTATTTCAAAGAAAGCGCTTCATGGCTTCAAAAGAGTGAGGCCTGCAAGCCAGTGTTAACCTATACGGAACATAAGCCGGTCAAACGGGTCACTTCCATCAAAGATGCGTCAGCCTACCAAGGTTGGCGCATGCGGGACGAAGGAAGCACGGATCTGTTATTCAATGAGTCCCTGAAGAAACATCCATCGGTTATAGTTGACTTCGGTGAGCATCTGACGGGGTATTTGGATTTCTCGCTCAAGCTCCTTAGCCAACAGGTTTCGGACGCTCCGGTACGTATCAAATTCACGTTCGCCGAAGTTCCCTCGGAATTGAACACGCCTTTCGACCCTTATCCGGGCGGTCTGTCAAGGGCTTGGCTACAAGATGAGGTGATGACGTTAATGACCGTACCCATCGAGGCCTCCATC
>OCQC01001548.1_pt1 | contig 16515 bp, 16 predicted proteins | sample 1538401 | NCBI WGS metagenome assembly OCQC01 (sample SAMN04571689, study PRJEB22368) | human gut metagenome | biome: human gut; material: stool | host: Homo sapiens | place: Luxembourg | collected 2012-08-03 | reverse complement strand
TTTGCAATGCAAGTATGCTTGCAAGTGCGTTTTAGCGCACCTGAGCGACGTAAGCGACGTTGGTCGAGGAGACCTTGTCCTCGAGCTGGACGCTCATGCGGGGGTCGCCGGCGGTGGCGACGGTCAGATCGCCGGCCTCGACGTAGCCGAGCTCCTTAGCGGTCTCGATCGCCTTGACGATCGTGCCGTTGACGGTGCCCTGGGTAATCTCGGCCTGGTGCGGGATAACGCCCCAGTACATAATCATCTGCTGGACGGCCCACTCGTGGCGGGAGAACGCGCAGATCGGCATGTTGGGACGGAAGTGCGAGATCAGGCGAGCGGTACGACCGGTGGTCGTCGGCACGGTGATGCACTTGGCGCCAACGGTGGTAGCCATGTTCACAGCGGACATACCCACAACGTTGTTGACGACGCGGGTGCCGTGAGCGTCAGCCGGAACCTCGAGCGGAGCGTGAGCCGGGAGGTACTTCTCAGTCTCGAGAGCAATGCTGGCCTGCATCTTGACGGCCTCGACCGGGTACTTACCGGCAGCGGACTCGCCAGAGAGCATAACGGCGTCGGTGCCGTCGTAGATGGCGTTAGCAACGTCGGCAACCTCGGCGCGCGTCGGGCGCGGGTTCTGCTGCATGGAGTCGAGCATCTGCGTAGCGGTGATAACGGGCTTGTAGGCTGCGTTGCACTTAGCGATGATTTCCTTCTGGATGTGCGGAACGAGCTCGGGCTTGATCTCGATGCCCAGGTCGCCACGGGCGACCATGATGCCGTCGGAAGCCTCGAGGATCTCGTCGAAGTTCTCGACGCCCAGGGCGCACTCGATCTTCGGGAAGATCGTCACGTGCTCGCCGCCGTTCTCGCGGCAAAGCTCGCGGATGCCGCGGACGGACTCGCCGTCACGGATGAAGGAAGCGGCGATGTAGTCGATGTTCTCGGTCAGGCCAAAGAGGATGTCCTGACGATCGCGCTCGGTGATAGCGGGCAGCGAGATGTTGACGTTGGGCATGTTAACACCCTTGCGCTCGCCGATCAGGCCGTCGTTCTTGACGACGCAGGTCATGTCCTGGCCGTCGACGGACTCGACCTCGAGGGCAACCAGGCCGTCATCGATCAGGATGAGGGAGCCCTTCTCGACCTCGGAGGGCAGAGCCAGGTAGTCGAGGGAGATGTGCTCAGAGGTGCCGTGGAAATCCTCGGACGTGGGCTGAGCGGTGACGACGATCTTGTCGCCGGTCTTGACGGCAACCTTCTTGCCGTCGACCAGAAGGCCGGTGCGGACCTCGGGGCCCTTGGTGTCGAGCAGGATGCCGACGGGCAGACCGAGCTCCTTGGAAATACGACGGACGCGCTCGATGCGACCGTGATGCTCGTCGTAGGATCCGTGCGAGAAGTTAAAACGGGCGACGTTCATGCCCGCCTTGATCATCTCACGGATGGTCTCGTCGCTATCGCAGGCGGGACCCATGGTGCATACAATCTTGGTGCGCTTGTACATTCAGACCTCCATCTGACATCGTCTTGCGCTGATAGATAAACCATAAGAAATAAAACTGAGATGATTATAACGAAATGCCGACCGAATACCCCAAAAAATCGACCGTATGCCGAATTAGAAGTTCATTTTTTGCGAATAAACGGTATATGCAAAAACTTTACCAACCGTTCTAACCGCTGCTATCTGGGCGATATTTCAGTTTGATGATGCACCGAAGAAAAAACGTTTTATCAATGTCGAACATCATACGGTCTGCATCGTTGCACTCGAGCCGTGTTTCCAATTGGAATGTTTTGGCTAGACGCGCCGCTTTGGGGTACCATAGCTCCACTATCAACTGCCGCTCAGCACGGCAGCCTTGATGAGCCCTTGCCCTTCTCCTGGGAATTATGATCGGGCATCAATCTGCTGAGTGGCCCGAATCCCAGGAGGGGACTCTATATGCAAAAGGAATACCTGTCCGCCGCGGCGGAGGTACTCAGCGACCAAGGTGTCGATGAGGACCTCGGCCTGAGCAACGACGAGGCGTCGTCGCGCCTCGCCAAGACAGGCCCTAACAAGCTCGAGGAAGCCGAGAAGACGCCGTTGTGGAAGCGCTTCTTTGAGCAGATGGCCGACCCCATGGTCATCATGCTGATCGTTGCCGCCGTCATCAGCGCGCTCACGGGCATGGTCAAGGGCGAGGCGGACTTTGCCGATGTCGCCATCATCATGTTCGTCGTTATCGTCAACTCGGTGCTGGGCGTGGTCCAGGAGGCTAAAAGCGAGGAGGCTCTCGAGGCCCTGCAGGAGATGAGCGCGGCGCAGTCCAAGGTGCTGCGCGACGGCAAGCTCGTGCACCTGCCGAGCGCCGAGCTCGTGCCCGGTGACGTGATCATGCTCGAGGCGGGCGACTCCGTCCCGGCCGACTGCCGCGTGCTCGAGAGCGCCACGATGAAGATCGAGGAGGCCGCCCTTACCGGCGAGTCCGTGCCTGTCGAGAAGCATGCCAACGTGATCGAGCTCGCCGCCGGCACCGACGACGTGCCGCTCGGCGACCGCAAGAACATGTGCTACATGGGCTCCACCGTGGTGTACGGCCGTGGCCGCGCCGTCGTAGTCGGTACCGGCATGAACACCGAGATGGGTAAGATCGCCGGCGCCCTGGCCGAGGCCAAGGAAGAGCTCACGCCGCTGCAGGTGAAGCTTGCCGAGCTCAGCCGCATCCTCACTATCATGGTTATCGTCATCTGCGTCGTCATCTTTGGCGTCGACATCATCCGCCACGGCGTGGGCAACGTTCTCACCGACCCGACCGCGCTGCTCGATACCTTTATGGTCGCTGTCTCGCTTGCCGTCGCCGCCATCCCTGAGGGCCTGGTTGCCGTCGTGACTATCGTGCTTTCGCTCGGCGTGACCAAAATGGCCAAGCGCCAGGCGATTATCCGCAAGCTCTCTGCCGTCGAGACCCTTGGCTGCACGCAGACCATCTGCTCGGACAAGACCGGTACCCTTACCCAAAACAAGATGACTGTCGTCAAGCACGAGCTCGCTGCGCCTAAGGAGAAGTTCCTGGCCGGCATGGCGCTGTGCTCCGACGCCCAGTGGGACGAGGAGCTGGGCGAGGCCGTGGGTGAGCCGACTGAGTGCGCGCTCGTCAACGACGCCGGCAAGGCGGGGCTCACCGGCCTGACCGCCGAGCACCCGCGTGTGGGTGAGGCCCCGTTTGACTCGGGCCGCAAGATGATGTCCGTGGTCGTCGAGACCCTGGACGGCGAGTATGAGCAGTACACCAAGGGCGCGCCCGACGTGGTGATCGGCCTGTGCACCCATATCTACGACGGCGATAAGGTCGTCCCCCTGACCGAGGAGCGTCGCGCCGAGCTCGTGGCCGCCAACAAGGCCATGGCCGACGAGGCCCTGCGCGTACTGGCGCTGGCAAGCTGCACCTACACCGAGGTCCCGGCCGACTGCAGCCCCGCCGCGCTCGAGCACGACCTGGTATTCTGCGGCCTGTCCGGCATGATCGACCCGGTCCGTCCCGAGGTGGCCGACGCTATCCGCGAGGCGCACGACGCTGGCATCCGCACCGTCATGATCACGGGCGATCACATCGACACCGCCGTGGCCATCGCCAAGCAGCTTGGCATCGTCGCCGATCGCAGCCAGGCCATTACCGGTGCCGACCTCGACCGCATGAGCGACGAGGAGCTCGACGCGCACATTGAGGACTACGGCGTGTACGCCCGCGTCCAGCCCGAGCACAAGACGCGCATCGTCGAGGCCTGGAAGTCGCGCGACCAGATCGTCGCCATGACCGGCGACGGCGTCAACGACGCCCCGTCCATCAAGCGCGCCGACATCGGCGTCGGTATGGGCATCACCGGCACCGACGTCACCAAGAACGTCGCCGACATGGTGCTCGCCGACGACAACTTCGCCACCATCATCGGTGCCTGTGAAGAGGGTCGCCGCATCTACGACAACATCCGCAAGGTCATCCAGTTCCTGCTTTCGGCCAACCTTGCTGAGGTGTTCTCGGTGTTTATCGCCACGCTCATCGGCTTTACCATCTTCCAGCCGGTGCAGCTGCTGTGGGTGAACCTGGTCACCGACTGCTTCCCCGCGCTCGCGCTGGGCATGGAGGATGCCGAGGGCGACATCATGAAGCGTAAGCCGCGCAACGCCAAGGACGGAGTCTTTGCCGGCAATATGGGTCTGGACTGCGTGGTCCAGGGCCTGATCATCACCGTGCTGGTGCTGGCGAGCTTCTTTGTGGGCGTGTACTTTGACACGGGCTACATCCACATCGCCGATATGATCGCCGGCAATGCCGACGAGGAAGGCGTGATGATGGCGTTCATCACGCTCAACATGGTCGAGATTTTCCACTGCTTCAATATGCGCAGCCGTCGTGCGTCGCTGTTCACCATGAAGAAGCAGAACAAGTGGCTGTGGGCTTCCGCCGCGCTGGCACTGGTGCTGACGGTGATCGTGACCGTGCAGCCGACGCTTGCCGAGATGTTCTTTGGCCCTGTGACGCTTGAGCTCAAGGGCGTTCTTGCCGCGCTGGGCCTGGCCTTCCTGATCATCCCGCTGATGGAGATCTACAAGGCGATCATGCGCGCGGTCGAGAAGGAGTAAGTTAACCTGTCCGGGCCCGCCCCACGCCCTTTCTCCCTCACTGGTCCTCGCGCTTCGTTCGGGAGAAAGGGCTTCCGGGGCGGGCCCTGCGGTATCCTTGCTGGCTTTTCTCCCGCGCGGATGATAAAGGGCTGAGGGAAAGTTTGTGAGCCGATCGAGCGTTTGCTCGACCGGCTCTTTTTGATTTAGGGCTTTGCCCGGCCAGCTCTTTTTGATTTAAAATACCTGCTCAGTTGTGATTTATGGTGCTGGGAGGCGCTTGTGGGCAAGGCTAAGGCTAAGGCGAAGAAAAAGACGACGGGGGCGCGGGCTAAGCGTGATCGTCGTCGGAAGCTCGCGACCGAGGCTCCCGTATCTGCTGAGGAGCTGCTGGCAAGCGTGCCGGGGCTTGACGCGCTGCAGGACGTTCCGGCGTTTGATGACCTGCCAGTCGATGAAACCCAGCAGACTGCCTTTGATGATTTCTGCGCACATGCTGAGGAGCCCGAGCAGATGCAGCTTGGCGCCGTGGTGCGCTTAGATCGCGGGTTTCCGCTGGTGGTGACGGCCGACGATACCTTTCGTGCCGAGCATGCCGTGGGGTTTGCCAAGTCGCGCGGCGAGGACGAGGTGCTGCTGCCCGCCGTGGGCGACCGTGCGGCGGTGCGCCGCGCTCCCGGGCACGATATGGGCGTGATTGAGTGCGTTCTGCCGCGCCGTACGAGCTTTGAGCGTTGGCGCGGCCGTGCCCGCGGAGAGCGTCAGGTGCTCTGCTCCAACGTGGATAGCGTGCTAATCGTGCAGGCGCTCGGTGCCGGTGAGGTGCTGCTCGACCGCGTGGCGCGCTCGCTGGTGTTGGCGCTCGACTGCGATGCCGAGCCGGTGGTGGTGCTCACCAAAGCTGACCGCTGCGATGCCGAGGAGCTCGAGCGCGATCTGGACCGCGTGCGCCGCCTGGTGGGTCCGGACGTGCGCGTGATCGTGACGTCCTCTGCTGAGGGCCGCGGCCTGGACGAGGTCCGTGTCTGCGTGCCTGCCGGGAGCTGCGCCATGATTCTGGGCGAGTCGGGTGCCGGCAAGTCGACGCTGCTCAATGCACTGCTGGGCCACGATACGTTGGCGACCGGCGGTGTGCGCGAACGCGACGACCAGGGCCGTCACACTACCGTCGCGCGCGTGATGGTGGCGCTGCCGGGCGACGCCGGTGTGATCGCCGATGCCCCGGGCCTGCGCAGCCTACCGCTCGTGGGTCACGAGCGGGGTCTGGCGCGCGCCTTCCCCGAGATTGTCGAGGCATCGCGCGCGTGCCGGTTTGGCGATTGCACACATACCCATGAGCCGGGTTGCGCCGTTCGCGAGGCCGAGGACGCCGGGCAGATCGACAGTCTGCGTCTGGAAACGTTCCAAAACTTGGCGTCATCCATGCGCGTGAGCGCTCAAATGCTCGATCCCGATGTCCATCTGTAATTGATTTTTCCTATGACAGCCGTCTCCCAACTGGTCGGGAGACGGCTTTTTTGCTGCGGAAAAGCCTCGAAACATGCAGTTTGCTGACGTGCTGACCAAAACTTTGCCACGAGCTTGACGGGCTGGTCAGCTTTTGGTCAGCGATTGGTTTGACATCGAAAACCAAGATCGCGATTGCACCGCTTTGCACTCTGACCGCCCAGACAATGGTGGTACGGGCATTCGCCCGGCACTGCCATGAGAGGAGCGGCCGTGAACAAGAGCAAGCGCATCGCCATCAGTCTGGTCGCGGGCGTGCTCGCTGCTCTGCTCTGCATGGTTTACGGCTCGTCGATCCGCTCGCAAGCCGAACAGGTCCAGGCTGAGACCTTGGCCAAGTACGGTGGCGATCGCGTCGAGGTATGCGTCGCGGCGCGCGATATCGATGTGGGCGAGACCCTCGATGAGACCAATGTCATAACCCAGGAATGGCTGACGAGCCTGCTGCCGCGTGACGCGGCGACCGAGCTGCGCCAGGTGCGCGGCGACGTGACGACTTCGCGTATTCCCAAAAACGCCGTGATCTGCAATGTCTACACCAAGGCCGAGAGCCACAAGCTCGAGGTGCCTAAGGGCAAGGTCGCCGTTTCGGTGGCGGTCGATGCCGAGCACTCGGTCGGCGGTGCCACGGGCGTGGGCAGCTATGTGGACGTGTACGTGCAAAAAGATGGCGTAACCGATCGACTGTGCGGCGCGCACGTGATCGATACCAGTGAGAATTCCGGTGCCACGCGCGAGGGCAAGATCGAATGGGTGACGCTGGCGGCTGACCCCGAAGACGTCAAGGAACTGCTGGGAGCCTCGGGCAAGGGAACGGTCAGCTTGACGATTCCCGCCACGGCGCGCGGCAAAAAGAGCGGAGGCGACGAGTGATGAAGGCGATCTGGCTTGCGTGCTGCGCGTGCGGCGATTACGGGCTGTTGCAGCAGGAAGTCGAGGGCCGTGATGCGGGTGCACAGGTGCTTCGCGTGGGTGACCTGGACGGGCTGGTTTCCATGGCGCGGGCGTTTCCGTCGCGCCGCGGGGCTGCCATCATCGCGGCGTCTCTGTTTGATATCGAAGATGTGCGCAAGACTGTTGCGCGCCTGACGGCCGAAGGCCGCGTGAGTCGCGTGGTCGTGTTGATAGAAGCGCTCGATCCGTCGGATATCGAGGGACTGTTTCGCGCGGGGGCGACCGAGGTCATCGCTGCGCACAGTATATGCGGCAACGGGCGCGCGGGCGAGGGAGCGGTTGATTCCGATCGGCGCATGACGATTGAGCCCGATGCTTTTGTTGATAGGGAACCCGGGGCGCCTCGCGCTACAAGAGGCCCGCGTGTTGATGATTATGGAAAAGCGGAAGCCGAGCATGGTCGGCGCCCCCGGAACCCCCTTGTATACGATGACGCTGGAGGGCCGGCACAGCATGCTGGCGACTCCCCGGCTGTAGATATGGGATACGTGCACGGCGTGAATCTGGCGGATGAACTCGACGAAGTTGAGGGCTTTGCCGGGTGCGGCGAGTTGTCGCTGATGCAGCATGAGCAGATTGCACAGAACGAGCCTGCCTTGCAGACCGAACAAGCTGCCATGCCGGCTTGGACGCAGCGTGTGGTTGCGGCGGGGGACGCTGTCGCCGACGCCCGCCCCGCCGCCTCCGATGCCGCCGGCAGACGCTGCCGCTCCGCAGCATCGAGCTCCGGTCATCTGCGCCATTTCGGGTTCGGGCGGTTGCGGCAAGTCGACGATCGTTGCCACCATGGCACACACATCGTCGCTGTTGGGCTTGCGTGCCGCCGTGCTCGACCTGGACCTGATGTTTGGAAACCTTTACGACTTGTTAGGCGTCGATGCTCCGCGCGATATGGCGGCACTTATCGAGCCGGCGGCGGCGGGCGCGCTCACCGAGCCGGATATCGTAGCCACATCGATGCGCGTGGCGCCAGGCGTTACGCTCTGGGGTCCCGTTGCGGCGCCCGAGCAAGCCGAGCTCATGGCACGTCCGGTGGAGCTACTGCTTGATGTTTTGCGTCGCGAATCCGACGTGGTCTTTATCGATACCTCGGTCTTTTGGGGCGACGCCGTGGCGGCTGCGGTGGCGGCGAGCGACCGCTGCCTGATCGTTGGCGATGCTGCGGTGTCGACCGCGACATCGGCGTCGCGCGTCATTGAACTGGCAAGTCGAGTAGGTGTGCCGCGCACGCGCATGAGCGCCGTGTTCAACCGGTTCGGTGCGCGCGGGGCAGACGAGGACGTCGCCATGCGCTTTGAGATTGCCTGTGCGTTGAGCTCCAAGATTCGTATCGCCGATGGCGGGCAGGATCTCGTCGCGCTCATGGCGTTTGGGCGCGCTGATGAGGCAGTGGGGCAGACCAGCGCTTTTGCGACCAGCGTGCGCGAGGCCACGCGCGAGATGCTCGTGGAACTGGGGTGCGCCGTCGGCCCTTGGAGCGATATGGTCGCCGACCGTGCAACGCGCACCGAACGCCCGCGTATCCGCCTTCCCTGGTCGCGCGAGGGTGATCAGCGATGAGCCTGCAAACGAGGATTAAGGCTGCCGGCGCTGCAGCGGAGGCAGCGCCTGTAGATGCGGGGCGTCGCCGCGCGGTGAAACGACGCACCAAGTGCGCCGTGATGGACCGCATGGGTTACGACGAAGTGGCGCGTATCAGCGCCTATATCGACCCGGCACTTGCCCGCTCGGAATTGCGTCCCGCGGTGGAGGCGGCGCTCAATGTTGAGGAGCCGACCGATCTCGCGGCGCCCGAGCGCGAGACCATCATCGACGAGATTTTGGATGACGTGGTGGGCTTGGGGCCGTTGCAGCCGCTTATCGAGGACGACACCGTTACCGAGATCATGATCAACGGCTGCCGCTCGGCTTTCTTTGAACGCGGCGGCGTCTTGTACCCCATCGAGCGTGCGTTTGAGGATGATGAGCAGATCCGTGTGCTTATCGACCGCATCATCTCGCCACTTGGCCGCCGTATCGACGAGCGCAGCCCCATCGTCAACGCCCGCCTCAAAACGGGCTATCGCGTCAACGCGGTGATTCCGCCTGTGGCGATTGACGGACCGATTCTCACCATCCGAAAGTTCTCGGACCGTATCTGCTCGCTGGACGAGCTTGTGGGGCTGGGGTCGCTGCCGCTTTGGTATGCGCAGCTGCTGTCGTGCGCGGTGTCGCTGCGACAGGACCTGGCGGTTGCGGGAGGCACGGGATCTGGTAAGACCACCCTGCTCAACGCGTTGTCATGCGAGATTTCCACCGGCGAGCGCATCGTGACGATCAAGGACTCTGCCGAGCTCAAGTTTGCGCATCATCCGCACGTGGTGCGCCTAGAGGCGCGCGAGGCTTCAATTGAGGGCGAGGGCGCGGTGACGATCCGCGACCTGGTGACCAATGCCCTGCGCATGCGCCCCGACCGCATCGTGGTGGGCGAGGTGCGCGGTGCCGAGTGCTGCGACATGTTGCAGGCCATGAACACGGGCCACGATGGGTCGCTCACCACACTTCATGCGGGTTCAGAACAGGAGACCGTGGTGCGTCTGACGTTGCTTGCACGTTATGGCATCGATCTGCCGAGCGAGCTCATCGAGGAGCAGATTGCCATGGCGCTCGATGGCATCGTGATGTCCGAGCGCCACGCCGATGGCAGGCGTTTCGTCTCCTCGTATTCGGGGGTGCGTCGCGCCGCGTCGGGCGGCGTAGAACTCGAGCGCTATGTGACTTTCGATGCCGCCGAGCGAACCTGGACGCTTGACCGCGAGCCGCCGTTTATCGCAGAAGGCCTGCGGTCGGGGACGCTCACACAAGAGGAGGTGGACGAATGGAGGTCGCTGTGCCCCTCGTCGTAGGGGGTTTGGCAGGGTTTTCTGTTGCGACGGCGTGCGGGGCGGAACCTCGTGTGCCGCAGGTACCGCCGGCGGAGCTGGCGCGTCAGGCGCTCGAGACGGTGGCAGAGAAGCTGCCGCGTGAGCTGGTGGAAAACGATCTGCTGAAAAAGATCGCCCGTTCGTGGGCATCGCTGGCTCCGGCGCATCGCCTTGGCCTCGTGATCGAGGATGCTTCGGGGCGTTTGGCGTTTCTGCTGCTATCGAGCGGTGTCTGCTGCGTTTTACTAACGATGGTGTCGTTATCGCCCCTCGGATTTGCCTTGGGACTTGTTGCTCCGATTGCCGTTGGCGCCGCTCGGGATGGCTTTGAGAGCCGGCGCGAGCAACACGATGCAGAAGAGGCCATGCCCGAGGCGTTTACCGCACTTTCCATGTCGCTTGCCTCGGGACATTCGCTGGCCCAGGGCATGCGCTTTGTGGGCGCTCATGCGCAAGAGCCGGTACATACCGAGTTTTTGCGGGTAGCGGCGGCGATCGATTGCGGCATCTCGGCGACCGACGCGCTCGATGACTTGCTCGTGCGCATCGACGCCCCCGGTCTTTCGCTTGTGACCTTGGCGCTTAAGGTGTCACAGCGCACTGGCGCTCCGCTTGCCGACTTACTGTCCGAGGCGTCGAGCATGGTGGGGGAGCGCATTGAGCTCAAGCGCCGCCTGGATGTTAAGACGTCGCAGGCTCGCATGTCTGCGCATATGGTCGCGGCGATGCCGGCGGGCATGTGCGCGGTGTTGGCGCTGCTTTCGGCAGATTTTCGTCGCGGTCTTGCGACCTGCCGGCGCGGGCGCTGTGGTGCTGGGTCTTGCCCTCAACGCCGTTGCCCTGGTGGTTATCCGGCGCATTATGAGGGTGGAGCTATGAGCGCCCCAGTTGCAGTTGCGGCTTGCCTGTGCGCCCTGAGTGTATTTGTCGCGACGGGTTTGGATCGGGCGGATGCGCGCAAGATCGCAGGGGCCTGCAAGCGCGAGGCGGTGCTGGTCGCTGCCGCGGGTCGCTCGGTGGTCGATGCCCTGACCGCGCGAGTGAAGGGCGCGGTTGGAGCGGGCGGCCCGGCGCGAGTTTCGCTCGGCGAAGTGTCCGAGATGATCGATGTTGTGCGCTTGGGTCTTTCGGCCGGTCTTTCGTTTGATGCAGCGCTTGAGATTTTCTGCGCCAACCGCCGGTCAGTGCTGGCTCTTCGCCTTGAGCGGGCCTGCATGGCGTGGCAGGTGGGCGTGGGCACGCGTGAGGACGAGTTGTTGGTCGTCGCGCGCGACCTGGACGTGCGAGCGCTCGAGACCTTTGCCATTACGGTGGGGCAGGCACTCGCCCTGGGTGCCCCACTTGCCGAGACGCTGGCCGCTCAAAGTCGCGAGATCCGTGCGGCTCATCGCGCCGCGGTCGAGCGCGAGATCGAGCGTGCGCCCGTCAAGCTGCTGATTCCCACCGGCACGCTCATCTTGCCGGCGTTGCTTCTGTCCATATTGGGCCCGCTGCTGGGAGCAGGCGGGATGATGTAGGGAGGAATACATGAACACGATGACTGACGCTGCTGGCAAGGTCTGGAGCTGGGCTGTTTGCCAGTCAATTCGCGCTCGCCAGCATGCCGGGGAGCTACTGCAGGAGGAGAGTGCACAGGGTACCACCGAGTATGCCATCTTGGTCGGCGTGCTCGTGGTGATCGCGATTATCGCCATCGTTGCATTTAAGGGCAAGGTCCAAGATCTATGGAACGCTATCAGCGAGGGCATCAACAGCCTGTAGAGGGCGAGCGCCCCATCGGGGTGCTGCTGGTGTTTGCTTGCCTGACCGTGGCGATAGCGGCGGTGCTTTGGGGGCTTAACGCCGCGCGGCAGCAGCGTCCTGGGGCCGCCTTCGATTCGGGCTCAGATTCGGCGGTGGCGTCTCAAAAAGATGAGATGCGAGATGCGGACGATTCGGATGTCGCTGTCACGGCGCAAACCTTTCTGCGGACGCTCGACAAGCGGTCTGGCACTGCGACGGATTCGCCTGAGGACAACGCGATTGCGGTCCGGCTTGCATGGTCCGAGGACCGACCGATGACCGAGGCAGCGGCGGATATGTTACGCGCCTACCGCGAGGTGCCAACGGCCCAGCTCGCCCTGAGCGGCTATCTCGATATTAAGGGCAACGTATGGGGCGCCATCGTGCGCGATGGGCGCGGCTGGGTCGATATGGTGACGGTTGCCGCGGATGCTGGCGATGCTTCGTGTCGTCTGCGCGCCGTGCGTCTGGTCCCGCAAACAATAAGCTCAAAGGAGGGATCGTGAAATGCATGGCGTTCTGCGTGAAGAGGTTGCCCAAGCGACTGTGGAATATGCCATCGTTACAGTGGCGCTGTTATCGATCGTGCTGGCGATCGCGGGGCTTTGGCGTGCTGGCACCGATGGGCGCTTGGCGGCGCTGGTTGAGCGGGCGGCATCCCATGGCGTTGCCTCGTCGGTTATCGACGCCGCTGCGGGCGCTAAGGACATCGCGTTGTATTGATATCGCGCGCGAGGACCGGGCGCAGTCTACGGTCGAGGCCGCTTTTTTGCTGCCGACGTTTCTGACGCTCATCCTTCTCGCACTGCAACCAGTGTGCTTGCTTTATACGCGCGCGGTCATGGAGTCTGCCGCCGCCGAGACCGCGCGGCTCATGACCACGACGACGGCGGAGGACGACGATCTTAAGGAGTTCACCCGCCGCCGGCTTGCCGCAGTGCCCAACGTTTCGATCTTTCATGCCGGCGGGCCGTTGTCGTGGGATATCGAGCTTGGTCGGGCCGATGCGGGTGGCGTCTCGTCCGTGTCCGTTTCTGGCGAGGTCAAGCCGTTGCCTGTGATCGGTGCGTTTGTGCAGGCTATGGGTGGTACCGCCGAGGGCGGCTACGTTGAGCTCAAGGTTGATGTCTCATATCAATCACGTCCCGAATGGCTGGAGGGAGATTATGATTCGTGGATTGCTGCATGGGATTAAGCGTTTCTGGTCTAGACGCGTTTTGACGCGCCGTCCGAGCTGCCATCGCAAGCGAGGCGGCTTTATGGGCCGCGCCGGTATCGACCTGTTTATCGAAGACGGTGCCTACACCACGCCTTCTTCTGCCGTGGTCATCCTAGTGGTGCTCACGTTGTTGTTTTCGTCGACCGCGGCGATATGGAGCATGTCGCGCGCGGGGGACACCCAGGTGGCGGCCGATAGCGGCGCGCTGGCGGGTGCCAACGTAGTGTCGTCCTATCACACGGCTGCCACGGTGGTTGATGCGAGCATCTTGAGTCTGGGGCTAGCGGGGTTTGCCACGATCGGGACGGGCCTGGTCGCCATCCTCATCCCGGGTGCCGAACCAGTTGCCGGCAATATGGTCGACACCGGGATTGAGATCATTAAAACGCGCAACAAGTTTGCCAAAAGCGCATCGGAAGGCTTGCAGAAAATCGAGACGGCTCTGCCGTATCTGATTGCCGCGCGTGCCACGCAGGCGGTGTCGGCGCAGGATACCGATAGTGTGACCTATACCGGTACGGCGCTTGCCGTGCCCAGGATGTCCGAGTCGGATTTCGTTGCGCTCGAGGGTTCTGAGATCTCGACCGATGCCATTAAAGACACATCGAAAGATCTGGAGCGCGCAGCAGATGAGCTGCAGAAGGCCTCGGAGGAGACGGCGAAAGCAAAAGAACGCGCCTGGCTTGCGGATTGCGGTGGATCGGTTCCGGCTTCGGTCGGTAGCTGTTCATGCATGTGGGAACGTGCGAGGAGTTTGGCAAAGCTCTCGGGTGAGCAGAACCCGCATTATGCCTCGAGCATTTCGTGGGAGCCACAGGTGGCGCTCGACCGCGCGAAGACCTACTACCGTCAACGCCTGGCAGACGAAAAACCGCAGGGTTCAAGCGTCGAGACGAAGGCGGAGTCGGCGGCGCGCAAGGCGTTTTACACCTATGCGAGTACAGAGGTCAATCGTGCATATGTAACCGAGGACGGAGATGAAGTCGCTTCCTATATCCCGCTGTTGCCGCGCAACACTGACGAGGTGCGAGCGACGGAACTCTATACCGATACGGTGTGGCCAACCAGTGCCATCGATGGCAAGACGTATCTGCATTACGGAACGAGTTGCCCCAACTATAAGAAGGGGGCGCCATGCGGGCTGGCCTCGGTTGCTGCTTATGACGGGCAGGACAAATGCAATAGATGCCATTTTGGTGTTTCGTCGCTCGGTGCCGTTGCGGCTCCTTCGACTTCTATCGAAAACGGCTTTGAGTACCACTTTGATCGATTCAAAGAGGCCCTGGAAGACTACGTCGAATGCCGCAACAAGGAGTTCGAGCTCGAGCGTCAGACCGAGGACGAGGCTGACCGTGCAGGCAATGCGTTTGACCAGGCCATCAAGGAGCTTTCCGGCGAGCGCCCGCGTATCGCCCCACCTGGCCGCAACGGCGTGGTCGCCTTTGCAGTTTCGGGTGACATTACCAGCCCCGATCAACTTAACTCCTCGTTTAACGCGGCAGTCAGGCTTGGCGATCGCGGTGCTATCTCTGCCGCGGTGCTGGCGCCCGATGAGGCGACGGCGCAAAACAACGTGCTTTCGCGATTTTTCTCGACATTGAAGGAACGCTCGGGCGGCGTTGCCGGCGTGCTCGACGGCGTCATGGATGTTTGGGGACGGCTACTCGTGGGATACGGTGATATCCAAGGCTCAGCCGACGAACTTATGGACGAGATGATTAAAGGCCTAGGAGGGGGCAGCGGCGCGTTGGGCTCCATCGCATCGTGGCTCGGCGATACCGTTTCGGCGTCCGTGGCGGCGCTGGGTTTGGAACCGTGCGACTTGTGCCTGCGAAAACCGGTGCTGACCGATTCCGCCAATATCATTAAGAGTCCGGGGTCTGACATTGCGGGTCTCTCTCAAGCGCAAGACAAACTGCGAAGTATTCCGTTGGGCGTGACCGATCCCAAGGCGCTTTGCGAGGCGTTGGAATATCAAGTCGAACGCACCATTAGCGGTACGGTGTTCACACTTGCGGAGATTCCTCTGCCCGGCGGCGGCTCCATCCCGCTCACCGTCGATGTCGCCACGCTGGCTGGCGCTCTGGGCGGTGGGTCGTAATGAGTATCCGCATGCGTCTGCGCGAGGAGCGCGCCCAAGCGACGGTGGAGATGGCAGTGGTTACGCCCGTTTTGCTGGTGCTGGCACTCATCGTGTACAACGTCATGATCTTTGCCAGCGCTGTCGCGCGCTTCGACCGCGTGGTGCCCGACATCGTGCTAGCGCATGCCGTGGCGTCGGAGGGGGAGGGCGACGAAAGCTCTGCCGATGCCTCGGCGACGGTTCAGACTCAAATTCTGAATGCCATGGAAGGCTATGACTTACAGATCGAAGTGTCGAGCGAGCAAGGCGCGAAGGCATCGGATGGTGGCCTGCTCTCCCTATCCGGTACGTTTAGGACCTACACCTGCACCATGCACTATGAGCCGTGGCCGACTTCTCTCAGCATCGCTGGCGTTCCGCTGGGGGCGCCGACAACGTTGTCGCACGAGCGTGCGGTGACGGTCGATCCATGGCGTCCGAGGGTGGTCATGTGACCGCGGTCTCGTCCTACATCGCCTACGCGCGGGCACTCAATAGGCTGGGTTGGACGCCGGCCGAGTTTGTGGTGGCGGAGTCGTTTGTCGTGCGCCTGCGCGGCATGCTGGGACGGCGTCCGGTTGCCGCCAACGGCCTGCCGCTCGTCATGGCGTTTCCACGCTGCTCTTCGGTCCATACGTGTTTTATGGCCTATCCCATCGACATCGCCTTCATCGATCGCGACGGCAATATCCTCGCGCGCTACGAAAACGTCCGCCCTTGGCGCATGTGCTCCTGCCCCGGCGCCTGGGCCGTACTAGAGCGTCCTTCAATCATTGTTTCGACCCCTGCTCTCCAACGCGTGCCGGCTTAAGAATTGGCGACAGTGGACTTTCGTCATACGAAATTGGGTAAGATGGAGGAGAAGATGCATGGATGTTGAGATTCATCCCAACGCTAAAAAGCACCTGACGGAAAAGCAGGTGCTTAGCGCTTGGCTTGCGGTTACTGAGTGCATTCGTCGCGAGTCGAAGGACGAGCCGCCGAGATGGCTTGCGATTGGATGGCTCCCAGACGGACGAAGCGTGGAGCTTGTCGCGGTCGAGCTTGTCCGTGGGTGGCTTATCATTCATGCCTTGTCTCCAGTCCAGAAGAAATTTTGGCAGGAGATTGAACAGGCTCGGCAAAGGGGTCGATGATGGGCAAGACGTATACGGCCGCTAATGGTCAGGTTGTAACGGATGAAATGATTGACGCGTGGTGCGAGTCGTACGAGCGCGGAGAGTTTCCGGATGGCGAACACACCGTTGGTGGGATCGTGCATGGACGGCCCCCGCTCTCAGGTGAGGGGACGGCAACGCTGTCGGTCAAGATTCCTCTGGGAATGAAGGAGGCCATTCGTCGACGGGCGGCTGCCGAGGGGATGACGCCAAGTGAGTTTGCCCGTGCGGCTCTGAGTGAAAAACTTCTTGCTGCCGGCTGATGCCTCTGACGTGCC
>OCQC01001537.1_pt1 | contig 16606 bp, 12 predicted proteins | sample 1538401 | NCBI WGS metagenome assembly OCQC01 (sample SAMN04571689, study PRJEB22368) | human gut metagenome | biome: human gut; material: stool | host: Homo sapiens | place: Luxembourg | collected 2012-08-03 | reverse complement strand
ATACTAATTGCTCCTTGAGTCGCTGCAGTAACCACACCCAAAGTTGTTCCAGCTACTACTCCAGCACTGTTTCTTACAAATCTCTTTATGTTTGTTTTTGCATCTTGATCAACATCCACAACTGGTCTTATTAACGTTTTTCCTACATTTATTACACCATTTGCTAGTGGTGTAACTATGTTTCTCTTCTCTTCTCCAATTTTTCTCGTACTTTGTCTATTATTTCTTGCTTTTTCTTTATTAGTTGCAATACTTCTTATACTTGCACTATTTCCATCATTTTTATTTGAATTTACTTTATCGATAGGATTCTTTCCTACTCCTACTTTTTGTGTTCCTTTATTTGGTGTTTGATTATCTCTCACAACCCCATTTGAAACTTGTCCCATTAATATTGTATCTATTACATGATTATCTCTCATAAAGTTATTTTCTGCTAATCTCCTATTTAAAATTGCAGAATCTGTTTTGACCATATTTAAATATTTATTTCTATCATTTTCAGATAAATTAGGATTCTCTAATAATTTTTTATAGTCTATAATATTATTCATTAATTCTTGACTAGTTCTTCTATCACCATCTATATATTGAAGAGGTAATTCATTAGTTGTAAAATTAAATTCACTTGCCATTATTCTATTTCTAGCAAGACTTTTATATTTCAATATTTCTTTTTGCAATCTTTCAATTTCTTTGGCATTTTTAGAATTTTTTTGTTTATTTTCATTTGTTGCAATTAATTCATAAATTTCATCTAAACTATGTGGATCTCCATCATTGAATATCAAATTTAATTCATCTTGTGATAAACCACTTCTATATTTAGCAATTAAATTTCCGTATATATCATTGCTATTTTGTATATTTAATACTTTTTCACTGTTTTCTGGCACATTATTTTTATAATTTAATTTTTCTTCAAAATTATCATCTTGTTGTTCTTCATCTTCTGGAGTCTCTTCTTCTGTTAAATCACTTACATCACTATTATCTTTTTCTTGTTCTTTACTACCCATGGCATTTAGTAAATTTAAATGTCTAGAACCTAAACTGCTTGAATCTTCTACTCCTGTTCCAAGCACAATTTGTGTTGAAAAATCATTTGGATCTATATTTGGATTAGAATTTTGATTTACATTTAAGTTTGAATTTAAATTAAATGCAGAATCTGCCATAATACTTTCTACATCTATATCATTTTTTGTTGGTTTTGGATTTCCAGTATCTTCACTCTCACTATTACTTCCACCAACAAGATTTGGCATTTTTCCTCCTCTATGTAATGGATCTCTAAACATCTTTGTAACATTTGAAGCTAATGCTCCTGTTGTAAATGCACCAATTCCTCCAACAGTTCCTCCACCTGCTTTTCCAAATCCAAATATTTTCTTTAATATTTTTTCTCCCTCATTCATAAACATAAAAGCTACAAATGCATATACTAGATTATTTGCTGCTAAAGTTAATGATGAAGATATTAATATCACATATAATATATAATGCATTGGTTGAAGTAACATATTATATGTATATTCTTTTAGCCACATATCAAATCCTTTTGCTTTACCGCTTTCAGCCTTATCTATAGGATATGTAGCAGCAACTATTGGTGATATTAATGTTAAGAATGACATCATAAGTAACCTTTTTAAATAAACAAAAGTAAATTTAAATGTTAATACAACTAGTCCTACATATAGCATAAAATATCCTATTTTTGTTGAAAATTGGTTTTGCTGCATCTTAAATCTTGCTAATCCAATTAAATTCGTAGTAAAAGTTGTGCCATTCATGTTTACCCTTAAATTTCCCATCAATCCACTTAATAATTGAGAAATTTGCTCTACAGCATTTACTATAAACGCCATTATATACTGTAAAGAAAATAATAATGCTACAGCAATAAACCAACTTATTAATCTTTCTTTATACTTTGCTTTATCTTTTGAACTTGAACTTACTATTATTTTTATTCCAATATATATAAGAATTGACAATAATGCTACTATTGCTATTAATCTAAGTATCTTATACCATGATGCTATTACATTTCGTATTTTTGCCCATGTAGTTGATTCATCTGTTACTGTTCTAAAAAAATTTATATTTAAAAAGTCTATTTTTCCTGCAAATATATCTTCTGGTGAATAATGAATATTAGGATATTTAACATCAATCTGACCTATTAAATTCTTATAGTCATCTAAATTATCAATTGTAATAGTTGCTCCAACATTTTCTCCTGAATCTTGAGGTTCTCCTACCATAACTGGTTCAAACTCATTTCCAGTCATACATTTAGTAAGAAGTCCAAATGCAGAATCTACTATTACTGTTATAAATTCTATTAATGGTTCCACTATGACTCCTGCTGCAGTACTTAATCCTGTTGAAGTATCATAATCTCCCAATTTAGGTTCAATTTTTGCTGACACTGAATCCAATTCTCTTTTAACAACATAACTATCATTAGCTTGTACTTTGCAATTGCCTAAAAATCCAATCATCATGACTATTAACAAGATTGTTGCTATTACCTTTTTCATTTTCCACCTCTTTTCTTAAAAGTAGATTTTTTAATTAGATGCTACATATCAAATAGCATCTAATTCCTAAAATCCACCTTTATTATTTTTGTGCTTCATTTAGTTCTGCTAATGTTCTAAATTTAACTTTAAGTTCTGCTTCTGTCTTTCTATTTTCAGCTTCTATCTGTTCTCTTTGCTGTTGTGTTGCATTTGCTGGCACTTTATGTTTATGTGATTCTATGTATTTTCTTTGTTTATCTTCATCAAACATTGCTCCATAAGACTGTTGATCTTTAAGCTCACTCTTAAATTTTAATGCCATCATTGCCTGTCTATCTGCTCTCTCTAATATTTCCCTCTTTCTTTCTTCAGTTGTATTTTCGTCATTATACTCAGCATTATTGGCAACTAATTTATCTGCATACTTCATACCCTGCTTTTGCTCTTTCACATCTGAGAATCCTCTTTCTATATAATTTGAAGCAGCTCTATCCATTCTCGCTTTTGCTTGTGCTCCGTACTCTCTTTTATAGAAGCTGTTTACATCATCTCTATTTCTCCAATCCTCTATTGCATGTTTCATCTGTGCTTGTTTATCTCCACTTCTGGTTCCTTCCATAAATGCACTTCCTAAGCCTTCAACAGACTTTGAAATCTGTCCTCCTCCAGCATATCCTGCTGTAAATGTTCCTATAGCCTCAAATGGACTATATTTTCCATCAGCCATACTAATTGCAGCTTGTGTTGCCGCAGCTACTGTTCCTACTGTAGCTCCTGCTGCAACTCTTCCTACTTTTCTAGCAAGTCTTATTCCATTATATTTTGCTGATTTATCAGTATCCCATATTGGTTTTAATGCTTTTTTACCAACAGCTTTAGCTCCTTTTCCTACCTTTTTTACATATTGGTTTTCTTTCACTGCATTTGCCAAATCTCTTATACTTTTTATTTCTTTTGGTTGGTCTGGATCTGTTTGCGTTGGATCCGTTTGAGATGGATCTGTTTGTGTTGGATCTGTTTGTGTTGGGTCCGGCTGAGTTGGATCTGTTTGTGTTGGATCTGTTTGTGTTGGGTCCGGCTGAGTTGGATCTGGTTGAGTTGGATCTGTTTGTGTTGGGTCCGGCTGAGTTGGATCTGGTTGGTTTGGATTATCATTACCAGCTCCAATCATAAAATCATTTGTATCAATATCATTTTTCGTTGGTTTAGGCATATTAACATCTCCTTGACCTCCATTTCCTCTTGGGCCATTTTTTCCACCACCTTGTGGTAATTTTGCCATTCTAGCAATATCCTTTACACTTGATGCCAATGCTCCAACAGTAAATGCTCCTGCCATTCCTCCTACAGTTCCACCTCTAGCTTTATCAAATCCAAATATAGTCTTTAATAATTTTTCTGCTTCTGTCATAAACATTAGTACTACTACACCATATATTGGATTATCAAGTGCAATGCTAACTGCAGAACCTACTAATATATAATACATAATTTGATGTAATGGTTGTAATAAAGCATTAAATGTATATTCTTTAAGCCACATATTAAATCCTTGAGCTGTTCCATCATTCATTTTATCAATTGGGTATGTCAATGCTACAATTGGTGCTATTAATGTTAAAAACGCCATATTTAATACCCTTTTCAAGTATATAAATGTAAACTTAAATGTATAAACTACTAATAATATATACATCATTTCATATCCGATTTTTAAGTACCAATCATCTGACTGTACCATAAATCTTACAACTCCAACAAAATTTGTTATGATTGAAGCACTATTTTCATCGTTACTATATATAATTTTTATTGGTTTATTTGAACTTTGAATCAATTTACTTATTTCATTTGTTCCAGCAATAATAAAACTCATTATATAATGCATAGAAAATAATATTGCAACTGCTATAAACCAATTTACTATCCATTCTTTATATTTTGCCTTGTTTTGTGTATTTGAACTTATTATTACTTTTATACCAGTATATATTAATACAGATAATAATCCTATTATTGCAATTAATCTTAATACCTTATACCAAGTAGCAATTGTTCCTCTTATTGCTCCCCAGTCCTTATTATTATTGTTATTTCCTGATATAAAATCTATACTTAATAAATCTATACTTCCTGAAAATATTTGTTCAGGAGTATAAAATAACCATTCACCTACTCTATCGCCCTTAGTAGCCCCAATTGTTAGAAATGATGAAGTACTAGGTCTATATTCTTCATATGTATTGCCATAAACAGGTTTTTGATCTCCCATCATTACATTTGTCAATATTTGTAATGCTGAATCTGCTACAAAATTTACTAAAGCAAATACTGGTTTCATTAATATTCCACCAATGTCTGCAGAATCAGTTTCTTTTACAACATTTCCACCACTTGTATCTTGATCAGAAGCTGCTATAGAACCTGTATCTGTATTTACACTAGAAATATTATTCGCCCTTAAGAAATCTAATTCATCGTTACTAATATTCATTTTTATTTCATTTATAGTTATTTCATTAGACCCCATTGCATTCATCATTTTATAATTTACTGAAAGTTTATCTGAATCAGAATAATAATAATCACAAATTTTAGTCGCTAGATCTTTATCTTGTATTTCTTCATTTATTTTAGCTATTACTTTTGTTTTTGCAGTAGCTCTCAATGAATTATTAATAGCACTTACAGCACTTACCATTTTACTAACTGAAACAAATTGTTTTTCCTCATCAGCAAAAACAAGATTTTGCATCATAAAACTAAATACAGTAATTACAATTAAACACGTACATAAAATTTTCTTTGTTAATTTCATAAATTTAGTTCTCCTCTATCTTCTACTATTTCTTGCAGCTATTTTATTTAGGTTAGTCTCAACAAATTCGAACTCCTTCTGTGTAGGAGTAATTTGAATAATTGTTGTATCTTGTCCAACCTTTAATAAGCCTTCACCTTTTGTACATGTAACAAGGAAAGAAGCCTCTCCTTCACTTAACTTAAATACTTCTTTCAAATACTGTATTTCAGATTTATCTTGTGCTAAAAACAACTTTGTATCAGAAGATGTTAATACCGCTTGTGCCTCTGGTTTCTCATAAAAATCTTGGAATCTTTGAGAAATAATAGCTAAAGATACATTTCTTTTTCTGGCACGTCTTGCCATTTTATTTAAGAAATCTACAGCTTCTGGATATGGTAACAACATCCAAGCCTCATCAACTATTACTCTTTTTTGTTTTGCTTTTCTTCTATCTTCACTATTTTTCTTTACAAATTTTTCCCAAATCCATGACAACAATATTTGTTGTGCTAATGGTCTAGCAAATCTTTCTTCCAATTGAGAAATATCAATATTAATAAATGGTGCTCCCTCTAATAAATCAAATGTTGATTGTCCATCAAAATATGCCATTTGACCATCATATTCTCTAGTATATTGTTTCATAACTTTTAACAAATAACTATAATGGAACTCATAATCTTTATTTGTATTATCTCTTGCATTCCCTTGAATTCTCTTATACCAAGAACCAATTGTAGGCATTTCTTTCTTTCGTTTTTCGAAAGCATTTTGTCTACTAGCAGTAGATTCATACAAACTATTAGGATCTGAATTAATTCCTCTTGCAGCATATTCTTGTGCTACAGCTTCAGCAATAATTTGCTTTGTAAGTTCATTTACATCTTCTGTTCTTGTACTACCTTTTGCCATTGTCATTAATGCTTGAGTTACATCTTCTACTTTATTCTCTACATTTAATGTATCTCTTTCTCTACCTGTTATTTCATCTTTAGTCCTTTCAATTTCAATATCAAACAAATTAATAATTGTAGATGAATTTGGACTAATTACAACATTAATTCCACCAAGTGCCTCTGCTACAACAGAATATTCACCTTCAGCATCTAATGCTAAACTTTCAATTCCCATTAATACAGATGATCTTGAAATTAAAGTTTTCATTGTTACAGATTTTCCAGCACCAGATTTAGCAAATATAACCATATTATAGTTTGTTAAAGATGGATGGAAATTATCAAATAAAATTGGAACTCCTGTCTGTTTATTAATTCCAATTGGAACTCCTGTATCATGTCCAACATTTGATGTTATAAATGGAAAAACTGTTCCCATTGAAGGTCTATCAAATGTATGTACCTTCTTTATCTTATCTGTCATTAAAGGCAATGCTGATTGAAATCCATTCTCTTGAATTGCCCAAGCACTTCTTATACCTACTAATGATTTTGACATTTCTGCAGTTAACATTTTAGTTAATCTGTCTAAGTCATTTAAACTATATGCAAATAATGTAGAAACAATAGATGCTTCATATAATTTATTAAATCCTGCAGCAATTTCATCTCTTAATTGCTCTGTTTCTAATCTTTTTTGAGCTACAATACTTTCTCTATTTATTTTTCCTTTATCAACAGCAACAATTCTTTCTGTCTCTAATTCTGTTATAATTTTATTTAATTCATTTTGCGAAGTTGCTTCTGCAATTGGTTTTATATAAATAGATGTATTAACATCTCCAAACATATATAAAGACCTAAATAATTCTGGAAATATACAAGATCTTGGTAAACTTGATACATAAAAACTTCTTGCATATCTCTTTACATTTGAAATTATCTCTAAGTGATCTATATTAGAAGCATCTATTCCTGATGGTGCAATTAATTCTTTTATACTCTTTTTTCTTAAAAATATTGGTTGATTTTCACTATTTTGCAACTGCTTTTCTTCCTCTTGTTTTCTTTTGTTGAACATCATCTGATTTTCCTCCTTCCTTTGCTTCTTTCTTTTTTCTCTTTATTTTAGCTTTAGCTGTTTCTGCAATATCATTTCCTATAAATTCTTGATTTTCGTCTATTAAATTTTCTGCAAAATCATATACAAATTGTTGAATATTTTCTTCTCTTAATTTTAGCATCAATTCTTTATCACTTCTAGCTTCTGAAATAGCTTGATTTGCAACTGTTTTACCTTGTTCTTCTATTTCTTGATCTAACAACTTCATCTTTTTATCTAATACATCTGGAGCTGTAGAATATATATCTTCAAACCCTGCTCTTAATGCCTTTTTAGCACTAAATAAGTCAGAATCATCTCTATTATAAGCAACATATAATAAATCTACCAATGCATCTGAATCTAGTATTTTAGCAGTAACTTCACATCTTGATAATGTCATAATTATTGATTTTGCTTTAGTATATAACTCTGAAAATACCATACTTTGTATTTCTTCTTTTGAATAATCAGCTGTAGACATTTCGTCTTCATAATATGGCACAATAATATAATATTTTTTATGTAATACACTACTATTTAAACTATTTCTTTCAGTATTAGCTATAATATCTTTGGTATATTCATATTTATTTCTTTGTTTTACTAATTCCATATATGCTTTTTTTAATTGTTGATCAGAATATTTCCCTGATTTTTGCATTTGTTCATACTGTTCTTCCATTACAACATATCTATCTTCTATATCTTTATATTTTAACTTATAAGCAGCAATACTTTCCTCTAAGTTTACAGTCCTTGTTTGTACATATATTTGAATTTCTGTCCTTAGTGTATTTAAAAATTCAATAAATCCTTGTTCAACAGATGTTCTCTCCATTTCAGACATCAAGTCATAATTAACACCTTGACATTCAAGAACCATTAAATACTTTCCTTTTTTCTGAATTATCATATTATCTTCTATTTTTTCAAAATCCATAAAATCAAATATAGATTTAGGGGTATATCCTGTTTGAGCTTTTTTCTCTTCTTGTAATGTTTCTTCTACATTTTTATCTTTCTTTTTATTTTTGAATTGTATATAAAAGTATACTGCAATTAAAACTACTATTGTTGTTACTAAACAAGCTGCTACTATTGTAAGTATCTGTATTAAATTCTCGGTACTACTCATCTTCCTTTCCTCCTGTCCAGTATAAATATACTCTTTTTCCACCTTTTTTAAATTTGATAAGTCTTAACAATATTTCGTCAATATTTTCTCCTCCTGTTTTTCTTAAGATTTCAAAATTTGATGAATTTGGCATTTTTAATGCAGTTATAATAAATCCTATTAATCCGAATATTAGAACTCCTATCCATCCTATTAATGGCGCACCAAATATAGCACATATTGGATAAATAGTTATCAATGCTATTGATGCTCCAAGAACAGTTCCTAAAAATGATTTTTTTGTAAAAATCATTAATATTCTTCCTTCTCCCTTTGTATCTCTCGGAATCATGTATGAATATCTTGCCATAACTCTACCTCTCTTTCGTTTATATTATTTTCCTATTTAATTATACCATATAACTATGAAAAATCAAACATTTTATGACAAAAATTATCATATTTTTTACTCTTTTTAAGCATAAAAAAAATACTAAGAAGTTTAATTCCTTCTTAGTATTTTTTTATTATTAGTTAGTAAATGTACTGAATAATAATTTTGCTATACTTGTTGCAGCAAATACAACTACTACACCAACGATAAGTGGTACAAATGATTTTTGGTAATCTGCTTTTTCATTTGCACTTCCCATTATAAATTTGAAACCAAATACTGCAATTAATACTACTGCTAATACTGCTGATGCTACTTGGATTAATCCTAAAACTTTACCTGCAATACTTTGTAAATCACTTACGTTACTTGGTTCTACAACTGTTATTCCGTTAATATAATCTGCAGCTGCAAATACAGCTTGACTACATGTAGCTAAAACAAATATTGCCATAACGATTGTCATAACAATCTTTAATGTTTTTGCATTTTTCATAATATTTCCTCCTTTATTTTTCTTTTTATATTAAATTTAAAATTTTAATAACTTATTTATAGCTTCATAAATACATTCATTGTAATTTTCCATATTGTAAATGCTCCGAATGATATGAATACTCCTATTAGCCATGGTGTCATTGCTTCTTTTATTTTTGCTTTATCATTTATGCTTTGTGTCATAAATGTAATTCCCATTATTATTATTGATATTAACGTTACACCTACTGCAATTATTAGCAATACATTTGAGATAAATTTTGATAAATCATCTAATTGAGATAATTGAAATGATGTATCACTTCCAACGGTGCTTCCGACTATTTAAAAAATTATCTCCTCCGTTAATAACATCATCTATTGTCATTGCTGCATTAGAATATGTTGGGATTGTAAATAATATTACTATTAATAATATTATTAATTTTAGAAAAATATTTTTTTTCACATTATCCCTCCTCATCTATTTTTTATAGTGCCGAACTATTAATTATGAACTTTGCTATTGTGACTCCTGTAGTTACTAACACTGCACCTATAAAGACTCCTATCATCTTAGATTGCATTTCTGCTTTTTCTCCAGCACTACCTATTATTAAATTAAATCCTATTATTGCAATTGAAATTACACCTATAAATATTCCTATAACCTGCAACCATCCAAGAATTGTTCCTAATATATCATTTGCTTTTGGCGAATTAGGTACTGATGGCTGAAATATATCTAAGTTTGTTGGATTTCCTTTTGAATCCACTGAAGGTTCACCACTTGTTCCTCCGCTACCATCTGTAAGTTGTGTTTGGGCTATTGCATAAACATTAGGATTAAAATTTAGTAACATCATGAAAGCTACCAATATTATAAATAGGAATTTTATTATTTTATTTTTATTCATAATATCACCTTATTTCTATTATTTATCTCGTTGTTACAAGCTTTTTCTATTTTATTATATACTATTTTTAATTTTCTTGCAAGTTTTTTTGCAAAATTTCGGCATTTTTTCCTATTTTTTTCAACTTTTTATATATTTTTGTGTATACAAAATGATTTTTTCTTGTTATTTTCAATGTTAAAACTCAAAAAAACACCAGATATTCTGATGTTTTTTCTTGGCGTAGGTGAGAGGGTTTGAACCTCCGCGCCGATTGCTCGACCTAGCAGTTTAGCAAACTGCCCCCTTCACCACTTGGGTACACCTACATTCATTATATATTAAGAAAAGTTAGATATTTTACATTTCTATCTAATATCTAACTTTTGCTTTGGCGGAGAGGGTGGGATTCGAACCCACGGTACGCTACAAACGCACGCCAATTTTCAAGACTGGTGCCATAAACCAACTCGACCACCTCTCCATATCTATAGACAAATGTCTAGCGACAGTACTTATATTAACACAAGTTACTGTCGCTTGTCAATAGTTTTTTATTAATTTTTTAGAAATTTATTCGCCTTTAATCAAATTCAACATTCTCTCTAAATCATCATTATTATGATACTCAATAATAATTCTTCCTTTTCTTTTTCCCTGGTCCAATTTTACCTTTGTTCCAAAAAATCCTTGGAATCTATCTTCAATATCTTCATATAAATATTGATATTTTGGATCTAATTTTTTCTCTTTTTTAGTTGTTCTATTTTTACTTTCAGCTTGTCTTACAGATTCTCCTCTTTCTATCATTCTAATAGCAGCTTCATATTGTCTTTTTGGATCACTTATTCCAGCCAATGCTTTACAGTGTCCTTCTGATAATTTTCCTTGTTTTACTAATTCCAAAACATCTGGTGCTAAATACAATACTCTAACTGTATTTGATACACTACTTCTACTTTTGCCTATTTTTTTAGAAACTTGTTCCTGTGTTAATCCATACTTATCCATTAATTGACGTATTCCTAATGCTTTTTCATAAGGGTTCAAGTCTTCTCTTTGAATATTTTCTATTAAAGCTATTTCTTTATTAGTTTGTTCATCATCATCTCTTATTATTGCTGGAATTTCTTCTAATCCTGCAATTTTTGCAGCTCTCCATCTTCTTTCACCGGCAACAATTGCATAATATCCATCTTTTTTTGTTACAACAATTGGTTGAATTACACCATAAGTTTTTATTGAATCAGCTAATTCCTCCAATGATTCTTGATTGAACGTTTTTCTTGGTTGATCTCTATTGGGTTCAACATCTGTTATTTTTAATGTTTTTAAATTTTCATTGTCTTCAATTTGCTCTTTTGGTTGTTCTTCTTCTACTTCTGTTACTAATGGAGAAGCTCCAAATAAAGCGTCTAACCCTTTTCTGTCTTTTTTGGTTTTGCCATGATCTTTTCCCCCTATTTAATATTTTATATTTAATTTGCATTATTTTTTAATAATTCTTTTGCGAATTTTTCATAAGCTTTTGCTCCTTTAGATCTAGGATCATATAATGAAATTGGCATTCCATAACTTGGAGCTTCACTTAATCTTACATTTCTTGGTATAACTGTTTTATATACCTTATCTTCAAAATATTTTTTTACTTCTTTTACTACTTGGTTTGAAAGGTTTGTCCTTGCATCATACATTGTAAGTAATGCCCCTTCTATTTCTAAGTTTTTATTTAAATGTTTTTTTACTAAATTTACAGTATTTAACAATTGTCCTAATCCCTCAAGCGCGAAATATTCGCATTGTACAGGAATTAATACACTGTCTGATGCTGTAAATGCATTTAATGTAATTAATCCCAATGATGGTGGACAATCTATTAAAATATAATCATATTGATCTTTTACTAAATCTAATTTTGCTTTTAATCTTTGTTCTCTTGACATCATTGAAACAAGCTCTACTTCAGCTCCAGCCAAACTAATGTTTGATGGACAAACTTTTAAATTTTTAATTGCTGTTTCTTGTACTGTTTCTTCAAATGTTGTGTCTCCAACCAATATGTCATATACAGATAATTCTACATCTTTATCAACTCCTAATCCACTTGTCGCATTTCCTTGTGGATCAGTATCTATTAATAAAACTTTCTTTCCTTTTTTTGCTAGCAAAGTGCTTAAATTCACTGTGGTTGTAGTCTTCCCTACTCCACCTTTTTGGTTTGCTACTGATATTACTTTTCCCATGTTTTTTACCTTCCTTTCAGTTTTGTCTCGTTAGTATTTATTTTTCAAAAACTATTTTTTTGCAACCATTAATATAATATATAATATTTAAAAATATGTCAATGCATTTTCGACAATTTTAACCAAAAAAATTTTTAATATATAAAAAAAGAAGAGAGTATATAAATATATTAAGTGAAATTGTGGGGACCGTTCAAAAATTCTCAAAAGTTTGAATAAACTTTTGTAAGAATTTTTAGAATGGGAATAACGCAAATATATTTATATACTCTCTTCTTTTTCGATTATTTATTATTTTTTATTTAATTGGTTCTTTGCTTGGAAGGCCAGCTTTTCTTGGATATTTATTTGGTGTTGACTTTTCTTTTTTAATCTCTATTATTGTTCTTCCAATATCACTTTGAGGTAAACAAAATTCATCAACTTTAGAAATTGCTCCACCTAAAATTGATATAGCTTTTTTAGCTTGATCAATTTCTTCTGTCGCATTTGCTGCTTTCATACAAATGCATTTTCCTCCAACTTTAACAAGTGGAATTAAATATTCTGATAATGTTGATAAATTTGCTACTGCTCTTGAAGTTGCAATATCAAATTTTTCTCTATATTTTTTATTTTGTCCAAAGTCCTCTGCTCTAGCATGAACTAATTCTACATTTTTCAATCCTAATTGATTAATAACCTCTTGTAGAAACACTAATCTCTTATTTAATGAATCAACTAATGTTATTTTTAATGTAGGATTCATTATACTTAATGGAATTCCTGGAAAACCAGCCCCTGTTCCAACATCAACTACAGTTTTATTGTTTTCTATCCTATTTAATATAGTTAAAGAATCAATAAAATGTTTTTGTATAATTTCTTCTGGTTCAATTATTGCTGTTAAATTCATTTTTTCATTCCATTCAATTAATAAATTCATATATTTATAAAATTGCTCCATCTGCTCCACAGAAAAATGAACACCTATAATATTAGATTTTTCTAGTAGCTCCTCGTTAAATACACTATTATTCATATCATAATTCTCCTATCTCTTTGTTTGTAAAAATACAAGTAATACAGAAATATCTGCAGGAGACACTCCAGAAATTCTAGAAGCTTGTCCTATTGAATGTGGCTTATGTTTGTTTAATTTTTGTCTAGCTTCTAAACTAATTCCTTTTACTGTATTGTAATCCAAGTCCTCTGGTAATAATTTTTTCTCCATTTTTTTGAATTTTTCTACTTGAGCCTCTTGCATTTTTATATATCCATCATATTTTACTTGAATTTCTACTTCTTCTTTTACCTGTTCTCCTAATTCTGGTCTATCTTTATCAATTGTTGCAAGTGAAGCATAAGAAATTTCTGCTCTTTTTAATAATTCTGATAATTTTGAACCTGTTGTAAGTTCAGAAGTTCCTTGATTTCTTAAAAATTCGTTTACTTCTTCTGTTGGTCTTACTATAGTTTCCTCTAACCTCTTCTTTTCTGCTTCAATTTTTTGCTTTTTATCCAAAAATTTATTATATCTTTCATCAGAAATTAATCCAATTTCATGTCCTTTTTCAGTTAAACGTAAATCTGCATTATCTTGTCTTAATAAAAGCCTGTATTCTGCTCTAGAAGTCATCATTCTGTATGGTTCATTTGTTCCTTTTGTTACAATATCATCTATTAAAACTCCTATATAAGCCTCTGTTCTATCTAATATTAAAGGCTCTTTTCCTTTTATCTTTTGTGAAGCATTTATTCCTGCAATTAGTCCTTGACATGCTGCTTCTTCATATCCAGAAGTTCCATTTGTTTGTCCAGCAAAAAATAATCCATCAATTTTCTTATATTCTAGTGATAATTTTAAATCTGCAGGATCTATACAATCATATTCTATTGCATATGCAGGTCTTGTAAATTCACAATGTTCAAGCCCTGGAAGTGTCCTATACATCGCTATTTGCACATCTTCTGGTAATGATGAACTCATTCCTTGAATATACATTTCATCTGTATCTATACCAATTGGTTCCACGAAAACTTGATGTCTTTCTTTATCTGCAAATCTTACAACTTTATCTTCTATAGATGGACAATATCTTGGACCTGTTCCCTCTATAACTCCTGCATATAATGGTGATCTGTGTAAATTATCTCTAATAATTTTATGTGTTTCTGCATTTGTATATGTTAAATAACAATCTACCTGGTCAAATTGTTTCATTTTATCTTCAAAAGAAAATGGTATTATGTCTACATCTCCTTTTTGAACTTCCATCTTTGAAAAATCTATACTTTTTTTATTAATTCTTGCTGGTGTTCCAGTTTTAAATCTAACTAAATTAACACCTAATCCTTTTAAACATTCAGATAGCTTATTAGCTGGAAATACGCCATCTGGGCCACTTTCCTTTGAATAATCTCCTATAAATATTTTCCCTTTTAAATATGTACCTGTTGCAACTATAATTGATTTTACATTATATATTGCTCCTACATCTGTTTGAATAGATTTTACTTTATTATTTTCTAGTTTTATGTCTACTATTTCTGCTTGTTTTAAATCTAAATTTTCTTGTTTTTCCAAAGTATGTTTCATTTCCATTTGATATCTTTTTCTATCTGCTTGTGCCCTCAAAGAGTGCACAGCCGGCCCTTTTGAGGTATTTAACATTTTTATTTGTATCATTGTTTTATCAATATTTTTGCCCATTTCTCCACCAAGTGCATCTATTTCTCTTACAAGATGTCCTTTTGAACTTCCACCTATATGTGGATTACATGGCATATTTGCAACAGCCTCTAAGCTAATTGAAAATATTGCTGTTTTCATTCCAAGTCTTGCTGCAGCTAGTGCAGCTTCGCATCCAGCATGTCCTGCTCCAATTACTACTATATCATATTCACCTGCATAGTAACTCATTTTCTTTTCTCTCCTTTTTTACATTTAATATTATATTCATATATCATTGTATTTCTTTTTATTTTCTTCATATTTTAATTTTAAACCATTTTATATGAAATTATATCTATTTAAAATTTAATTGCCTTATTTTTGATTTTAAGAGTTTATTTTCCAAGACAAAATTTAGAAAAAATTTCATTTATTATATCTTCAGTTACAACTTCACCTGTAATTTCTCCTAAATCCTCTAGAATCTCTTTTATATAAATAGTTATAATATCAATAGGCATATTCATATTTAATGCCTCATTCGCCTTTTTAACGTTTTCTAAAGACTTTGAAATTATATTTTTGTGTCTAACATTCGTAATCAATATATCATTATCTAAATTAATTTCATTTAAATTAAACAATTCAGAAATTTTTTCATATAATTCATCTATTCCTGTTTTATTTAATGCAGAAATCTTTAATATATTTTTACTTGCCTTTTTTAATTTTTCATCATTTTCTGAAATTACTGGATTCAAATCATTTTTATTTAATAAAATTATAGATTTTTTATTTTCTATTAATTTTAAAATTTCAATGTCTTCCTCTGTTAATTCCTTAGAGCTATCAAAAATAGCTATTACTAGATCTGCTTCTTCTGCTAATTTAATTGATTTTTCTACTCCTATTTTTTCTACCTTATCAGAAGCTTCCCTAATACCTGCTGTATCTATTAATTTTAAAGGTATTCCATTAATTGTTACAAATTCCTCAATTGTATCTCTTGTAGTCCCTGCAATATCTGTTACAATTGCTCTATCTTCTTTTAAGATTGCATTTAAAAGAGATGATTTTCCTGCATTTGGCTTACCTATAATTGCAGTTTTAATACCTTCTTTTATGATTTTACCATTATCAAAAGATTTTTCTAACTTAATTAGTCTTTGCCCTACGCTTTGTAGCATTCCACTTAATTCTTCTCGTTGTACTTCTGGTGTATCATATTCTGGATAATCAATTGTAACTTCTATATTTACAAGTACATCCATAATTTCTTGCTTAATTTCTTTAATTTCTTTTGATAAAAAGCCTTCCAGCTGCTTTATTCCGCTTTTTGCCTCTTTATCAGATTTTGCATTAATTACATCAATTACAGATTCTGCTTGTGCTAAATCTATTCTACCATTTAAAAATGCTCTTTTTGTAAATTCCCCTGGTTCCGCAAGCTCAGCCCCATTTTTTAAGCATAATTCTAGTATTTTTCTTACTATT
>OCQC01001529.1_pt1 | contig 16674 bp, 15 predicted proteins | sample 1538401 | NCBI WGS metagenome assembly OCQC01 (sample SAMN04571689, study PRJEB22368) | human gut metagenome | biome: human gut; material: stool | host: Homo sapiens | place: Luxembourg | collected 2012-08-03 | reverse complement strand
TCTGGATTGACGGATTTTCACAATCTGGATATTGCATGCCACACAGTCTTGGCTTAATAAAAAATAGAACTGATTTGTTTTCAGGATTTTGGGAGCGGCCGGTCCTTAGAAAGCAGACATTGCGATTTCAAAAGACAATGTAATTGGATTTTGAAATCACGATGGATGCTTTCTTAGTACCGCTGCCAGCGACAACAAGCGGAAGCGCTCCTGAAAACAAACAGTTCTATTTTTTATATTTCTATACACTTTGTTGGCATGCAATTAACATAACCTGTGAAAATCCGTAACACCACCCACAAGCGGCAGTTCATACGTTAAAACTCCGGTTATTTAAACAGATTTTTGAAGAACTCCCCAATCGCACTAAAGATATTTCCAAAGAAGTTACCAATAGATGCAATGATTCCGGAAGAGCTTCCTCCATTTTTAAAGGAATTGTAGAGAGAGGCTGCGTAATCCACCAGTCCACTTAAATCAATTCCAAGAGAAGTAATTTTCAAAAGAAGATCAACGATTTTCTGTCTCTCATCATCAGATAAAGTGACGCCATATTTATCACAGGCTTCATCAATTGCTTCGTTGATACTCTTCTCGTCAGTCAGTCCTTTTTCTGCGATCAGGGACTTGATGTAAGCAATAAACTCCTCCACTTCCTGATCGGTCAGACCCTGAATGGAAGCTTCCAGTTCTCCGGTGACAACAAGTTCATTTAACGCTGCATCTACAACGTTATCCTGTACTGCTCCCCCGGTCATTGCCTCATATGCCTCAAAGATTCCAACCAGTGCAGCGGTTCCGGAGATTGGCTTTGGGCCTGCAACGATGATATCTGCATCTGTAATTCCAGCAGTTGTCAGCGCATTTTTGTACATACCAACGGTACAGTATGTGATATTGTTCGTAGAAATGTTTAATCCATTTCCTTTTTTACGCTTTACGATCACGACAGAAGACCAGGACTTGCTTCCGATTTTGGAAGAATCCACATAGGAATCGAGGTACTGGTGCTCCTGTGCATTTGTAACGTAAGTGACGTTATAATTTGCAAGATTGGCAGGATCGATTCCCATAAGGGATAATACGATATTTTTCTGGTCATCAGACAGATCTGCGCCGAGTGCCAGATAAGGTTTATCATCTTTCTTAATCTCAACTTTATCGTTATTCTCATCCACAATGACATCTCCAGTCACATTTTCTGTGGATTTTTTATCATCCTCTACCGTTACCCCGCCTGTGACATTATCGGTTGTGCCACTGGTGGAAGTATTTGTGCTGTCGGAATTTGTTGTTGTACTGCTCTGTGCATCTGAAGCAGAATTATTTGTTGTGCTGTTCTGTGCATCTGAAGCAGAATTATTTGTTGTGCTGTTCTGTGCATCTGAAGCAGAATTATTTGTTGTGCTGTTCTGTGCATCCGAAGCAGAATTATTTGTTGTGCTGTTCTTCGTATCTGAAGCAGAGCTGTTTTGTGTAGTTGTAGTTCCGGTTGAACCAGCATTGGTATCTGTACCTGTTGTGCTGCTGTCATTCTGCGTTGCCGCCTGATTCTCCGACTGTGTTGTCTGGGAATCACCGGATGTGGCATTGCCTGCCTCCTGCCCTGCGGTGTTCTGCGCAGAAGCATCTGCTGCAAATGATGTTACATGTGTTGGTATCATCATCACTGCTGCTAAAATAATTGCTGCAATTCTCTTTGTCATTCTCTTTCTCTTCACTTTTTTTCCCTCTCTTTTTATTTACGTATCGATCCGCACTCTCATCCATGCAAGAAGATCTGCATACACTTTATCGCGGTCTGTCTCATTTAAAATTTCATGTCTGTCATTTTCGTAAAGCTTATATGTAATATCCAGAGAACCTGCCTCTTTGAAGAGATCATACACTTTTTTGACGCCGACACCATTATCTCCCACCGGATCATCCTGACCGGATACAATAAAAATTGGAAGCTTGTTTGGTACTTTCTTCACATTTTCCAACTGATTATCGTAGAGAACTGCTTCCATCAGCCCCAGATAGCCGTTTAATGTAAATTTGAACGTACACCGCGGTTCGCTATAATAAAATTTTACAATATCCTCATCTTTTGTAAGCCAGCTGTTTGAAAGTGTTTTTCCAGAAAGATCATATTTCTTATATGGTCCGCCAAACGACAGCGATTCTACCAGTTTGCTTCTGTGATGCCAGCCAAAAATTTTTGCCAGGAATTTGCACACGTTGATTCCAAGTTTGGTCGTATTGTCCGGCACACAACCGGTTCCCATAATGATTGCCCCTCTCAAATCATCATTGTGAATGGTGAGGTATTTCCGGAGCATATAAGATCCCATACTGTGTCCCATCATAAAATAAGGAACACCCGGATTTTCTTTCTGGATCATCGTGCGCAGTGCATGCATGTCTGCGATCACCGTGTCACTCGGATTTTCCGCAAAATATCCCCAGTCATCTTTGGATGCTACGGAATCCCCATGTCCTAAATGGTCATGTCCCACCACCATAAAGCCATTCTCTGTCAGAAATTCAGCAAATGGTCTGTAGCGCTCTACAAACTCTATCATGCCATGTGTGATCTGTAAAATTGCCTCATACTTTCCATCTTCCGGAATCCATTTGACTGCATGGATGGTTGTTTTGCCATCCGCTGATAAAAATGTAAACTTCTCCTCTTTTGTCATACTTTTCCCCTCTCTTTTCCATGATTATAAATTAGATATATTTTAAAACCTGTGGCTTCTTTATTCTGTCTGGACGAAACGATGGACTTCCTCCACATTGCGTTCTAATTCATCCGCACATTCTTTGTGCTCTTTCCACTCCTGGCGCAGTGTTTCCGCTTTGGATAACACTCTGCTCTGCACTTCGAAAAATTCATTTTCACCCTGACAGAGACTTTCTAATATTTCTTCAATATTTGTTTCTTCTTCCACATTTTCATGATCCGTTTCCACTGCCTCTGTGTCCCTGTCTTCCAGAAGTTTCACCAGAGAACCGTTATTTTCTTTTAAGAGATCATTTAACGCATGAATCTGTTTTTCCGCCTCTGTGGCAGTTTCCTCAAAACCACTGATTCTCGCAAGCACATCCGCAACCGCCGAAGTATACTGCTCTGCGTTCACACGCACTTCCTCTGCCGCTGTCACAAATTTTCTTCCGTCTTCTCCCATGCGTCCTGCCTCGATTGCTGCGCCGAGTGCCAGAACTCCCATATTCTGTGAAATATCTGCCAGTTTCTGTAACGCCTCTTCAACAGACTCTCTCTCCTGACAATATGCCTCATAGAACGATTCTATCTCCTTCATGGGTGTGGTGACGTACTTGTTCTTCTCTACAACTTTTGCAATTTTCTCGTGCTCACCCTCCATTTGCTGGCAGAATGCTTCTTTTTCCTGCTGCAATCTGATATTCTGTTCATTCTTTTTTGCAAGCTGCTGTTTCAACAGTACGGTCTGTCCTGAATTCGCCTCTGAACACTCCTTTAACAGTTCCAATTCCTCTGAAACCGCCGTGATTGTCTCATCCAGTTCCGTTTTTGAGATCGTCATCTGTACCAATGTCTCTTCTGCGCTGTCTTTTGCTTTTGCAATATTAGAAATCTGCTCCTGCAGACGGTTCTGTTTTTCCCGTAATGCCAGAAGTTCCTCTTCCAGTTCTTTTGCTTTTTTTCCACCAAACATATGCCATCCTCCAGCTTTTACTGATAATTTCGAATGATAACCTGTACGCTTTCCACTCCATTATACTCGTTAATCTCCGGATAGTACACAATCATTATCCTCAATTTGTTTATCTGACCGCGAAAAGCTTTTTCCACTTCCGCACTTCCATACTTTTCCGCATAATATGCTTTGAACGCCTCAATATCACCAAAATAGACTGCCGATACCGCCTCTCCCGCGGCTGTCACCAGGTTCAGCCGCAACACATTCTGATTTTTTCCGACCACAAAAGCCTTTGTGATACTCAGGTTTTTGTCGGCAAACTGTGGTTTGATATTGGCTTTTCCAAAAGGCTCTAACACTGCAAATTCCCGGATAAGACCGGCATCCGCATACGCTGCTGGCATCGGAATATCAATTTTGATCTTCGGAATCAGGTCATCCTCCGTGAGATTTGCACAGGCATTGATTTTTTCACGGAACTTATCCACGTTTTCTTCCGGAAGAGATAATCCTGCCGCCATCGGATGTCCGCCGAATTTTTCCAGAAGTTCCCTGCACTTACATAGTTCCTCATACATGGAGTACTCCTCGATGGAACGCCCGGAGCCCTTCACGCCCTCCTCCGCCTTCGTCAGCACAAATACCGGCTTATGATAAGCCTCCCGGATACGCCCTGCAATGATTCCTGCAAGACTTTCGTGCACCTGTGGCAGATAAATGACAAGCACTTTATCCGACATGTAATGTTCCTCCACCACACGTTTTGCCTCCTCGACGCCATCTGCTGTCATATCTTTGCGCTGCTGGTTTAACTCCACAAGCTCCCTTGCCGTTTTTGCTGCCTCTTCCTCTCCCTGTAAAAAAAGAGACAGAGACAGTTTTGCTGTATCAAGTCTGCCACTCGCATTGATACACGGTCCTAACACAAAACCAAAATGATATGCATTGATCTGCTCCGGTTCTAAATGATTCTGAAAGATCAGGGCGCGCATCCCCGGATTTTTTGTGCGGTGAATGCGGTTTAATCCCTCTTTCACCAAAATGCGGTTTTCGTCTGTCAGATCCATGACATCGCCAACGGTTGCAAATGCGACATTTTCCAGAAATTCATAGGTTTCTTCCAGGGCAAAACCCATTTTTTCATACAATACCTGCAGCACTTTCCATGCGACTGCTGCTCCACATAACTCTTTAAAAGGATACGCACATTCCTGCTGCTTTGGATTCACGATTGCATCTGCGTTGCTGCGAAGGAACTGCTTTTCCCCATTCTCCTCTGTATAGGGAATCTCGTGGTGATCGGTCACTAACACGGTCATCCCAAGTTCTTTGGCATGCGCAATCTCTGAGATTGCAGCAATTCCGTTATCGCACGTAAGAATGGTATCCATTCCGTCTCTTTTTGCCTGATCGATCAGATTCTCATTGATTCCATAGCCATCCTTCATACGGTCCGGAATCTGCGTGGAAACATTTCCACCACAGTGTTTAATTCCCCGGTATAAAATATAGGTTGACATAACTCCATCTATATCATAGTCGCCGATAATACGGATCGGCTTTTGCTCTTCTATTTTAACTTTTAAAATATCTGTCAAACGATCTGCATCTTTCAATAAATGTGGATCGTATAAATCCTTTAAACTTCCATAGAGATATCTTTCAAATGCCGCCTCCCCGATCACCTCACGGTTTCGGATAAGACGCGCTGTGACAGGGCTGATCCCGAACTCTTTTCCAAGCTTTTCAAAATCAGCCCCTTTGTTGATTACAAACCATTTTTCCATGTAACACCTGCTGCCTGTTTTTTCTTATGAATTTATCTTTTAATAATGCACTTCCATCAGCATCAGTCCACATGCCGGTGCTGTATAGCCTGCGTTCTCCCGGTTTTTGCTCTCTAAGATCTGCGGCAGCTCCTCCGGCGCTCTCCTGCCATCCCCGACCTCGATCAGCGTACCCGTCAGGATCCGCACCATATTTTGCAAAAATCCATTCCCCCGGTAATCGATCCAGAGATCATTCCCTTTCTTCGTAAAATTGATCTCATAAATTGTGCGGACTGCCGTTTTTTTCATTTTCTTATTTCCGCAAAATGAAGTAAAATCATGTGTTCCGATCAGATAGGAAGCAGCTTCTTTCATGCGTTCCACATCGAGTGTTTTCTCATACTGGTACTCATATTTCCGCTCGAAAACATCCGAGATCTCTCCCATATGGATGTGATAGCGGTAGGTCTTTTTCTTTGCGGCGTAACGGCTGTGAAAACGCTCGTCCACCTGCTCAACCGCAATAACGGCAATGTCATCCGGCAGATAATGATTCAGATAGGACAGGATCTTTCCCTCCGTAAAATGCTCCTCAATATGAAAATTTGCCACCTGGCCTTTGGCATGCACGCCCGCATCCGTTCTCCCCGAACCGATGACTTCCACCGCGTGTCCTGCCATCTGTCCCAGCACTGCTTCTATTTTTCCCTGAATGGTCAGCCCGGTGCTGTTCTGCCCCTGCCAGCCCTTGTATCTTGTCCCATCATACTGGATTGTGATTTTATAGTTGTTCATACTTTTTATCCCTGCTTTACTGCAATCTAAACTAACTTTTAGTTTAACACATTTTCTACTCAAATCCTAGTCTGCGATCTGTTCCTGAAACGTTTTTGTGCCGGGGAACTGAAAAATACCAATCCCCCGGCACATTTACTCCACATTTTATACCAGTTCTGCAATCCTTGTCACCGCAACATAGATCTCCGATATTTTATACCAGGTGCGGTAATCTACCACTCCCGTCACAGGCAAGCCAAAAATAGACTGGAATTTTTCTACTGCTGCCTTCGTTGCCTCTCCGTAAATCCCATCCGGTGTGATCGTCGGGATTGCCGGATAAGCCTGCGAGATTCTCGCTAACTGTTCCTGGATCTGCCGGACCTTATCTCCGGCAGCGCCCACTTCCAGATTATACCGCGGCCAGGATGCAGGGATACCGGAAATCTCCTCCGCTGTATTGATAAACATATTATCACCATAATAATAACGGAGAATTTCTATCGTTTCGTAGTTCTGATCCCCAAGATATTTGCTTCCCCACTGGCTCAGCCAGTTGCTGCAGGTCACGCGCTGTCCGTCACAATACTGCGTCAGGATTGGCTGTCTCACATTCGGTCTGGAAAGATAATTCTGGAACATTTCCTCTACCACATCCGAGATACTCTGGAAAATATTTCTTCCATATACAAATTTCTGGTCATAAGCAGTGGATGTTGTGATGGTGAAGTTATAGCCTTTGTTCCGGTACATCCACACCACTGGATTCAAGTAATTTTTCGTCCAAAAAATTATCAAGACGAATCTTGAATTTTATTGTAATATCATCATCTTTTACTATGATTTTGTCTATCAGAGTGGATAGTATCATCTGCTTGGTCTGAACATCTGCCTGACTAAAGATTTCATTCCATTTTGGCATTGCTTCTACGAATGTCATAAGCTCGTTTGATTGCAATGAGATTTCTTCCAGTTGCTTTTGTAAACTATTCTTCTGTATCTCTTTTTCCTTTTTAAGCGACTCTTTATCCGATATTATAGCAGATAATTTATCTACACTAAAGGCAAATTCACCACGAATTGCTTCGGGTAATTTTTCTTCCAGTGTTTCTATATCTGCTGTAAGACTTTTTATTGTCTTTTCTAAGTCCTTGATTTCACGCTTAATGTCCTTTGTCTGCTGTTCCTGCATAGCTTCCAATTCCTTAGAGATATCTATTTTCTTTAGATTTTCAAGATATGTTTCTACTGTAGCAAATACTATGCTTTCTAAATATTCCTGTGAGTAAGTGCTTCTAGGCTTACACCCATTTGGACATCCATAACGCCCTACGTATGAGACTTTTTTCTCCCCTGTTTTCTTACATGTCCAGTGGTTTGCATAGCCGGTGTTTTTTAATCTCTTTCCACAGTAACCACAATAAACCATGCCTGTAAGTGCAAGTCTGCCCCTTGTAGAGAATGGTACATTATATTGCTCCATATACAACTCATTTGTAGCCTGCCTTGCAGCATTGATTTTATTCTTTCTGGCTTCTCTGATTTCCTGAGCCCTCTCCCACAATTCCTGTGATACTATTGCAATCTCTGGATTCTGTTCTCTGGCATAAGTCCATTCTTTTCTGTCTAAGCGTGTACTGTTTGCATGACCATTTTTTCTTCTGTTGTATGCTATGTAACCCATGTAAATAGGATTTGTAAGAATGCTTCGTACTGTTCCACCCTTCCACTTATCCAATATAGGTGCTGGCACACCATTTTCATTTAGAGTATTTGCTATCTTTTGATACCCCATCCCCTGATTGACTGCATAACTGTAAATCTGTCTGATTATATCTGCTTGTTCTGGAACAATTACAAGCTTATGTAAGGCTCTGCCATGATTGCTGATTTCTCCAGACAGGACTAGCTTGTAACCATAGGGAGCTTTTCCACCTACAAACCTTCCATCCTTTACCATTTCCACCATGGTATCATGCACTCGCATACCTGTTTTCTTTGATTCTCCCTCGTTCTGCCAGAATATAGTTGAGCAGTTTATCAATATGTTCTTCTGTTTTTAACTGTCCATCCTTAATTGTCCAGACCTCAATTCCCATGCGGTTAAGTTCTGCCACATAGAAACTGTACTCTTCCTGCCTGCCTATTCGGTCTGACATATAAGCGAGGAGAATTTCAAACTCTCCCTGCTTTGCGTCCTGCATGATTTCTTGAAGCACCTCTCTATCGTCCACTCCATTGTGGTAGGCTGATATTCCTTTTTCAAGGTATTCTTTATCAAACACCCAGTCTTTTTGTTTTGCAATAAACTGCTCTGCTTCTGCACGCTGAATTGGTATGTCATCATCATGTAGCTGCTGTCTTGAAGACACTCTTAATAATGTTCTTACTCGTTTACTCATGGTTCATTCCTCCTTGTGAACTTGTTTCACATTTTCCTTTTGGGGGTGGGAATGATACCGCTTGGGAACTCCTTTGTAAAGACCCTATTTGAATTTTGTTTAAATAAACTTCTTTTAGCATATGCTCAAATCTTTTAGCATCATTAGTGTCTACTGTATAGGGAAATTCCAAGGTGATATGCACCTTTTTATCTCCCTGCACTATCTCTTGTGAATATGTTTCCATATTCTGCATATTGTCTTGTTCTCTTATCTTGCTTTTTACATCTTTATGACTTTCTGTAGCTTGATATTCATTCCATTGCTTTTCCATGATAAATACTGTTCCAAGTATTTATCTGAGTATGATAAATCGTTACGTGCTTTAATCTCTCCACCTTAAAAACCTCCTCCTTCCTTATAATGTTCTGTGTATCTGGCAGATTGCTCTGCCAGATAGATTGTTATGTTGCCTTACTGTCTATGCAGAAAAGGTAAACAGTTTCTTCTTTTCTGCATTGGTTGTTGTGAATGTTACTTTGGTTTCATCAAGTGCACTCTGGATTACTCCAAACAACTCATTGATTTGTTCTGTTGAGTAGGTGTAGTATTTCTTGTTTGAGAGTTTTTGCAGCTTCTCTATCTCTGCCATCACCTTTGATGCTTGGTTCTCGGCTTTTTCTTTGAAGCGTGCTGACTTGTCTAGCTGTGCCTGTTGTACTGGTTGGGTTGCTTCTGTGCTTACTGTTGGTGCTGGGGTGTTTGTTGTTAAACTATCCATATTATTTTCCTCCATAGATTTGTTTTATTAATACTGCTTTTCTCTTGTTGCTGTAGTTACCTTACACTTGCAATATACCACTCAAATGGCAAAATGTAAGCAAAAGTGAGTGTAGAAAAAATCTGCTCTGTTTGCTGTATTCTACACACTTAAAATTCACAAAAAGCAAATGACATAAACTACTTAAGCATAAGGGTATGTATATTTTTCATGATGAGTCTGTTGTGCAATTTGACGAACACCCCAAAAAACAGTTGCAATTTTCTTTGATATATCTGCTCTGAAATAGAAAATTGCAACAGAGTAAACCTCTAATGCAATCATAGAAATTTTTTACTATGCGATTTTGTGTCGGTATCTATTAGGGTTATTTTTTGAGTAAATTGATAGGGTTGTCTGCGAACTGCTTTTTATAGGCACTAATGCCATGGTAATTATAAGTACATTTTACCTCACTATCTATTTATTCTCCCAAACTGCTATTTTTCTATTATTTTCATGCTGATTTTTTATAAAAATAAATTGTTTAGTAAAAATATTGATTCACTTTTTCTGTTTTTTCCATATTTTTTTCTTTATTGAATTTTTCAAAAATCCACATTTTTATAAGTGATATAAAATGCTGCTTTTTCAGAGCCTTCTCACTAGTCCTAGAAACTGTAGCAATTTTAGGTTGTGATAGACAAAAGAAAAGCACTACCGCTGGGGTAATGCTTTTGCATGTGTTGAATTGTATTTAGTTTTGAAGTGCTCTGCGCAAACGCTTTTTGTAGGCTTGTTCTATTTCATCATAAAAGTCTACGTCAGCTCTCCAGTCTCCATCCATAGGCAATTCAGCCATAAGTACATTGCGTGGATGACCATCTGGATATATCATCATTAAACCTATAATGTTGTTCTGCCTAACGCTCTTGAATCTAATTACCATTTTAACTGCCTCCTATGCTTCTTCTAATTGCTCTGTATCTTCTACCTGTTGCTGTTGAGCTGATTGCATTGCTTTATTCAAGCGTTCCTCATACGCAGATAAGACCTTATCATAGCATTCCATATCTGCCCTCCAGTCTCCTCCTTGTGGCATCTCCATGGTGATTACTGTTTTCTGCTCTCCTGTTGGTATGACCATAGAAATGTTGATTTTCTTTCCTGTCCTGCAACCTTTGAATTTTACCTGCATTGTTGTATCCTCCTTATTAAAAATATTTTTTTCTTTCTTCTCAATCATAAGTGCTTAAATCTGTAAGGAGTTTTTACTTTGCAGCATCTCTCCATGCTAATTCGTTTAGCAACTGTATTGATTACATTATCAAATGTCTATTCACAGTATCAGTAGTACTTTTCATTTTTCCTCGCTTTGAGTGGGTGTATATATTAATTTGAATCAAATGCCTACTTTATCGGTCTAATCAACAATGATTCCAAACAATACTAATCTGTGCTATTATGAATCTATAAAATTGTGAGCGAGGAAAAGTATGGCGGAACATTTCAAACTGGAAATAACAAACAGAAGTACAAAGATTACCACATGGACTGGCGTATCAGATGATTTTGCAAATGAATATAAGGAACGCTTAGGGGCAGATGATAGCTTACCAGATGATTATATTCCTGCACCCATGAGTGATGCACTAAAGACTGTACTGACTCCATTTCCACCTGAAAATGATAAAGATAATAAAGAAAATGACAAACAAATTCCTCTTAAAAGTTCTGCCAAAAAGAATACTGGCAAATATGCAACCTACAACTATGCAAAGCGTGTGAAGAAAAGACGCTCTACCTTTAAAACCCTTGCATATATCAATTTCCATATTCCAAATGTGCAGTTTGTCACACTTACTTTTGACAGTCGAATAGTTAATAATGCAAATGACCTACAAACTTGTCATAAAGCATTCCAGAAATTTATCAAACGTATACGACACCAATATGATGATTTCCGATATCTTGCTGTGTTCAGCAGACAAACTAATAAGAACTGGCACTATCATATGATTTGTAATTTTGACGAGTCAGTGACTGGCAAGGCTATTCGAGAGCTTTGGACTTATGGCATTATTCACAATACTGTTGTAACTAAATATGATGAATTTGATACAAAAGTCTCCTACTGCGTTGATAATATGGAGCGTAACTCTTGGGAAGAATTGCAGGGTGAAAAAGGTTATCTAAACTCAAAAGGCTTGCAGAATAAAATTGTTCTAAGGTCTTGGAATGAAAATGAATCTGATATGGCTTATGAATATCTGCATCAGATACTGCAAAGTGATGATATTCCCTATGCACTTCATAGTGTCACTAAAAAAGACAAACTGCCTTCATCATCTAAAGCTTACGATATAAACTATCTGGTTTCACATAAGGGATTTGCTGAGCTGTTTGCCAAGCCCATTGTTGCAAAAAAGAAATAAGTGTTTTTAATATAAATATAGTATGAATATGACCATAGCTGTCACATGTGAATTGATTTTATCTGATAAATTATGATTGTATTTTATATGTGTCTGTTGTTCTAAAAATGTGCAAAAAAAATAAACCCTACTGGGTCATTTACTACAATACCATTAATGGTGAGAGCAGTGCTGGTGTCAAATCTGTAGGATGAGGATGTGGTTGAACATATTCCAGCTGAACCAACTGTTGCCTTATAAGTAGTTGACATATCAGGTGACCTGTTTATAAATCTAGTTGCAAAGGTTTCATTATACTCGGTACCAGATTTGCGTGTGCCCTGTGGGGTGTTGGCTGATTTAAAGTTGTATGCTGAATCATATGCCATGCTCGTTAAGTAGGATATTGCTCCACCATTTTTCCAATCTGCTAAGGTGAGGTGGTCTTGCCCTCTAAACAATACTGTAATGTAATTGAAATTACTGATTGATTGGGTGTTTTTTCATATGCTGAATTATATATTTTAGTTCAAGTCCTGTGTTGTAATGTTTGAACTGAACCACTTATCTGTTTTAAACAGTTCTATCAAGTCTACATTACTATAAACATTCACTCCCATGAAGTTTCCTACTCTATTTGCTTCACCTTCATACAAATCACTATATGCAGCTGTCCTCATCTGGAATGAGTAGAAGCTATTTCCAATGCTTTCCTTGCTGCTCTGACTTGGTGTAAGTTTTGGATCAAAGACTGTACTTCTTTCCATCGGATCCCACAAACCTGTGTTGATGGTTGTTGTGCTTACAAGAACTGTCACACCATCAAAGGCTTCGTTGTACCATTTTCCATCAGCACTACTCCATGTAGTTGAGTTATCACTTCCAGTATTACGCTCAAGTGCTTTTACTAGCTGTGTTACTACCTGTGTCTTGTCATTGATTGTTTTTGCTGTTCTGTTGCTTATGCTTTCAGCACCCTGACTTTTTGTAACAATGACTTCACCATTCATTCTGATGTTTCCCTCTGCATCAGCACTGAATACATATTTTTCTTTTGATGTATTTCCCTCTGCTACGTTGATATATAAATCATTGAAGTCATCCCAGTTGTACTTGCTGTCTGAGGATATGCTTTTACCATTAAACTTCTTTGACTTTGTTATATTCTCACCGCTGAATGGCTCTTTCCTTGCACTCTTGTTTCCAAAAAGCTCAAGTCTTAATTGCTTTAGGCTCTCTACTACTGAATTTACTGTAGATTTATGATTTGCATCTGCTGTTGCTTCTGTAAAGTCTCCACTTACTGAACCAGTGTAATCTACCTGTACCTTTCCATCTCCTTCAAGTATACATTGATAGGTAATGACCTTGACATCTTTACTCTTTGCATCATCTCTGTTTTTAATGTTCAATGTTGCTCCACCAGGTATCACCTTATAAGCATTATCTGTAGTTCCAAATAAACTATTTATGTTTTTCATCAATGATGTATGTGTTGACCACTGGTTACTCTGTACTTCAAGTGTGTTACCATCATCTTCTGTCTCAAATTTTACTGTTACAGCATTTCTTAAATTAAGTGTTCTTGTATATTTTCCAAGTACATATGCTGTCTGCTTATTGTAATTTTCATAAGTTGAAGTGTATTTATCATATCTCATTTTGATATATGGATAAAATGTAATGCTGCCTACCTCTGCTTGGTTCTTTTTCAGTGCTTTATTTGAATTATCTCTGCTAGACTGTCCACTATAAACCTTTACTAACACTTTGATATTACTTAAGCTTAAAGCTGTATCAGACCTAAATGAGTAATTCATTGTCTGTTTACAAACCTTATTGCTATGTGGTGAAGCTGTACTTGCTCCATATTCTGTACTGTTGTCCTGATATGCTCCAATAAATTTTGCTGTGAATGTATTGACAAAATCAGATGTTTTTCTTGTTCCCTGTAATGTATTAGCTACTTTAAATCCTATCTCTCTCATTAAGTTATTTGTTGATTCATCATTCTTCCACTGTGCAACTGTTAAATCATCTTCGCCTCTCCATAATACACATACGTAATCCCAGCCACTTCTACTAGGTGTATCCGCACCATTAGATGGTCGTCTAAATTTATGCCAGTATTCTGCTAAGCTGCTTGCTGAAGTATCCTGTACTACATTTTGCCATCCATGCTTCTGTACCATTATCTTAGGTGCTGTACTAACATTTTGATTCTTTAATGATACTGATATTATGTTATCTAATAGTTTGAAGTTACTACAGTAATCTGTGTGTCCTCCACAATATGTAGTATCGCCACTGTGATCTGTTGTTCCGTCTGCTTTCTTTTTATCGTTGCTATGGTTTGTCATATTTCCACATCCATCGGTGTAGGAATGTCCACTACAGCTTGATAAACTAAATGCTCCACTTGTCCATGCAAAACTGTGACTGTTGAACCCATTTGTTTTTGATGATTCACTGAATCGGACTCTCTTTGTTAAGCTTGCCTGTGAAATCTCAAAATCTCCAGTGCCTCCACTACTTCCTGATGTTTTCTCTAATAATACATATAAGCATTTTTCTGAACTTGAGAGTTGCACTGTTTTTTCTGTTGTTCCTGTCTGTGTTACTTTGCCGGGTATACTACTTTCCCATGTTAAACTATTTATATTTGTAGATGTTTGATTACTTATCTTCCAGCCTACTACTTTATAGGATTGTTCATTTTCTACTATAATCTTGTTTGCTATATTAGTTATATTGTAGCAGCCTGCATCTATGTAGGTGTTTCCACCATCGTTACTGTATCTATAGTTTTTAACTATTGTGCATGCTCCATCTGATTCGTCTGCTGGAGGTGCTGGTGTGTCTCCTTTTGATTCATCATAGGTTGTCTGTTCCCCACTTTTCCCTTGATTTACTTCATTATTCCAAACTGAAATGATACCACTTGCTGAACTCATGATTACATCATTTGTCTGCTTGCCTGATGGACATGGATTTAAACCTAACTGAGTTACCTCGAATTTCATACAGTTTGCAAATATATTATTTGTATATCTTGAAAATACTTTTGTACCATTTTGAGGATATCCATTTTCCTGCTGTGCTTTCGCCCAGCCTGACGCAGTGGCTACTATTGTCTGCCCTTTGAGATTGCCTTCATTCATGGTGAACCAGTAGACGCCTTCGAAGATAAGGTATTGGTCTTTGTTGGATGAAAGAAAGTCTTTAGCTACTTTTTCACCGAAATAATCTTCAATATATACAGCAGCTTTAAACTTGTTATCTATAGTCTTTTCGAGTAATTTACTTTTCAGAACTGCTCCGTTTCCATCTCCACTGCTTGAGAATGGTGTTGGTACACCATTTATTATTTTAAATATTGTTGGTGCTTGGTTGCCAAACTTTGATTTCTCGTAATTAAAATTTCCATCTGTAGGTGGAACTTTGGCTCCGGATATTGGTGCTTCGGCTACTGGGGTTAATAGGTTGCCATTGCCATCTACTATGTAAATTAGGTATGCTGATTTGTAGGATGCTGCACCACCTGCAAAAATATGTGTTCCTGAAGAACCAGCGTCACCTGTTCCGTTTCCACTCTCATTACCTGCATAAGTTGTGAGTGGGGTTGAAATATTTAATGCTGTAAAAATAAACAATATTGAAAATAAAATACTTAACAGGGTATATTTTATTTTTCTATTGCTTGCTGATTGCTTTTCCATGTTGCTCCTCCTTGTTTTGATAAAAAATAAATTTTATTCTTATTTTTAGAGAGGGCATGAAAAAATGCACCCACAAGAAAAGGGGCGCATTGAAAAATCTAATATTAAAATAATTCCTTTATCAAATCTTCATCAGATAATGATTTGCCATTTGTATCTATGATATCTATTTGTGTATCATCAATTACTGTCTGTGTATACTCTTCCACATTCTCATAAGTTCCAGCCAAATATACAGATATTTTCCCATTATCATCAGAAATCTTTAATAACCTAACTGGTTGATTATCTCTGGTATCTATATTCAACTTATGATTTACTGCATCAATTTCATAGATCATTTTATCAAACATTGTAGCTGATAATATCAAATGACAGTTTAAATCTTTCATATCCGTAGCTACAATCGGCATATCCTTAAAAACAAGTTCCCCTAATCTAAAATCCACTCTGTATAAGGAACCTTTTGCCTTTCCCCCAAAGCCACCAAAAGTAACCTCTTTCTTTTCCAGCTTTGCTCCTAACTGCTGTAATAGCTTGCCATCAGAAGTCCAAACTGGAAATAGTGCTCCTGTATCTAGTAATGCCCTGCATCCATTAAACCAATCTAATTTAACAACTGGTCTCCTTGATGTGGCATCTAATTGTAATGTCAATTGCATTAAAGAACACCTACCAATCCCAATTGCAAGTTATTTTCTGTAGTGTACCAACCAATTAGACCATCTGTTCCTGCTATCTGCATGGCAAGTAGTTCTTCTTTGGTTTTCCCTATGTCTACTACGTCCGCTGACTCAAGCGTTATTCCATCATCATTTTTATATTTGACATTCTTTATGCCTAGCCACTGGTTCGGATATTTTTCTGCCATTTGCTCTCTTGTTAATCTCTCTGCCATATTGAAAACCTCCTCACTTTTTCTTTTATTATACCGCTGAATTAGGGAAATTACAAATTAATGCTTTTTTGAAATTAAAATTTTTATGAAGAAATTACTTCATGCTATATCCAATAAATTTATACTACTTATGATGTTCTTAGGCAATGAATGGGAACCACTTGGGTTCCCATTGCTTGGTGTTTATTGAAGATTTCCCATGCCTGCTAATGAATCACTACCACCTGTTCCATCACTATATCCATAATTCCCTCTGCTTGAACCTGATCCATCTCCTGTTGGTCCGGT
>OCQC01001518.1_pt1 | contig 16839 bp, 16 predicted proteins | sample 1538401 | NCBI WGS metagenome assembly OCQC01 (sample SAMN04571689, study PRJEB22368) | human gut metagenome | biome: human gut; material: stool | host: Homo sapiens | place: Luxembourg | collected 2012-08-03 | reverse complement strand
ACCTTCTCCTCAATCCATTTTTCCAAATCATTAATATTTACTCTAACTTGTTCCATTGTGTCTCTATCTCTTACTGTTACAGTATTATCCTCTAATGTATCAAAATCAACAGTTACGCAATATGGTGTACCTATTTCGTCTTCTCTTCTATAACGTTTTCCAATTGAACCTGTTTCATCATATTCACACATAAATTTCTTTGATAATTGTGTATATACTTCTTCTGCTTTTTCTGATAATTTTTTAGATAATGGCAATACAGCTACTTTGTATGGTGCTAAAGCAGGATGTAAGTGTAATACTGTTCTTGTATCTCCTTCTGCAATTTCTTCTTCATCATAGCTATTACATAAAAATGCTAATGCAACTCTGTCTGCTCCAAGTGATGGTTCGATACAATATGGTACATATCTTTCATTTGTTTCTGGGTCTAAATATGTGAAATCTTCTTTTGACATATTCATATGATTTGTTAAGTCATAATCAGTTCTGTCAGCAATTCCCCATAATTCTCCCCATCCAAATGGGAATGCATATTCTATATCTGTTGTTGCTTTGCTATAAAATACTAATTCTTCTGGGCTATGATCTCTTAAACGAATATTTTCTTTTTTCATTCCTAATCCTAATAGCCAATCTTCGCAGAATTTTTTCCAATATTCATGCCATTCTAAATCTGTTCCTGGTTTGCAGAAAAATTCTAGTTCCATTTGTTCAAATTCTCTTGTTCTAAATGTAAAGTTACCTGGTGTAATTTCATTTCTGAATGCTTTTCCTACTTGTGCAATACCCATAGGTAATTTTTTTCTTGTTGTTCTCATTACATTTTTGAAGTTAACAAATATACCTTGTGCTGTTTCTGGTCTTAAATATATTTCTGCTTTTGCATCTTCTGTTACACCTTGGAATGTTTTGAACATCAAGTTGAATTTACGAATTGATGTGAAGTTGTGTTTTCCACAGTTTGGACATGGAATATTATTATCATCTAAGAATTTTATCATTTCTTCATCTGACATTCCATCTGCAATCATGTCTTTTCCTTGTTCATGAGCCCATTCTTCGATTAATTTATCTGCTCTATGTCTTGTTTTACATTCTTTACAATCGATAAGTGGGTCTGAAAATCCTCCAACATGTCCTGATGCTACCCATGTTTGTGGGTTCATTAAAATTGCAGCATCTAATCCAACATTGTATTTACTTTCTTGAATGAATTTCTTTCTCCATAATTTTTTTACATTGTTTTTTAGTTCTACTCCTAAAGGTCCATAGTCCCAAGTATTTGCTAATCCTCCGTATATTTCTGATCCAGGATATATATATCCTCTTGCTTTACACAAATTTACTATTGTGTCCATTGATTTTACCATTTTAAACTCCTCCTTGTTACTTCTTTGCTAGAAAAATCAAAAAAACTTTCATTCCTAGCAATAAAAAATATATTGCTAGGGACGAAAGTTAAATTCCGCGTTTCCACCCTAATTCTCAAAGTCTTTTTTCAAGACATTGGGCACCTTAATTTATATTACTCCAAAGCTCCCCTCATGGTTCAAATTACTAGCTTCGCACCAACTACTAGCTCTCTCCAAAACTTTCCTCATGATTTTTCTTTTTCATCGTAATTATTTATTTGCAATTATTATATTATTTTAACCTTGCTTTGTCAACATTTTTTGAAAAAAAGCTGGAAATTATAACAATAATATGGTATAATTTTCCTGTCCGAAATTAATTAGCCCATTAATTTCATTAAATGATGGAGGTATTAGCATGGGAAGCCTTATCGAATTAACTTACATTGAAAACGGCAAAACTTACAAAGGAACAATCAACCGCGAAGCCTTTTTCGCACTCATGATTGATATCAGTGATTTTTACCCTGACCGCAATGCAAATGCAAAAAAACTCTGTGAGTTGATTCCTGAATTCCAGTCTATCAAAATCAATAAAGACATTATCGAAACACAAGATGTTCCCTTTATTGAGTATACGACTTTTGAGAATTCTGTTTCCAACATTCTTCGTCTTTCTCGGCCTTGCCGGATTATATGGAGCATTTTGGAAGACTATTGTGACCAAGCAAAAGCTGGAAAATAAAAATAATTTTCAGCAAACAGAGGAGTTCTTATTGAACTCCCCTGTTTATTTTTGTGGATTTACATTTAAGGTTTTATTATTTGTAAATATTACCATTCCTGGCTTTGAACCATTTGGCTTTTTCACAAATTGTACTAAACAATAATCAACTGGCACATTTGATGACATTTTGGCTTTACTATGTTTTGCCGCAATCTCTGCTACTTTTACTAAAATATCATCATTTACCTCTTTATCTGCTTTTAATATAACATGGCTTCCTTGCACATCTTTGGTATGAAACCAATAATCTGTTTTACTTGCAAATGATACTGTTAACCAATCATTTTCTTTATTATTTCTTCCGACATAAATTTTATATCCATTCACTTCATATTCAATTGGTGAAAATTTTTGTTGTTTTTTCTTTTTCTGATTTTTGTTTTTCTTTTCTTTCCTCTTTAATTTTTCTTTAAATACCACATTTTCGCTTATTTCCTCAAAGATGTACTGAACATCTTCTAAACATGTACTATCTTCTAATTCATAAACTATACTTTCTATATAATTTAATTCTTTTTCTGTTTCTACTTTTTGCTCAGATACAATTTTATATGCATTTTTCAATTTCGAATACTTCTTAAAATATCTCTTAGCATTCATGCTTGGCGAATATTTTACATCTAATGGAATCTTAATATTGCTATTATCATAGTAATTGTACAATTCTATGCTATCTGAATGTGTATTTGTAAGCTGATATAAATTAGCTGTTATCAATTCTCCATATAATCTATATTTGTCCATTCCATCACATTCTTGTAATTTCGCATCTATACTTGCCAAACGATTTTTATATTTTTTTAGAACTTCTAAAATCATTCTAAGCATAGTATTTCTAGCATTTGTAAATGCTTCTGTTGTCTCTCTTTCAAAATAAAAGTCATCTATAAAAAAGTTTAATTCAAACATTTCTTTCTCTTGATCTGATAGTTTTAAAACATAGTCAGAGCCTTCTAACTCAAATTTCAATTTTTCACTATTTATAATTTCATTTATATAATTATATATTTCAGGCAATTCTCTCTGTTCTACTGCAGATTTCGCAAACGACAAGCTTATCCCTGTAAATGTATTTGAAAGCTTTTTAGCATAATCATTTTCTGTTGAATCTATTTCTAATTTTTCACCAAACTCTTCTGGCCCTGACAATTTAGTAAATTCATATTTATTTGATTGTGGTAATGTATAAATTCGTGATGGTAATATTTCTCTATATGAATTATTTGAAGCAATATGCCTCATTGCATCAATAATAATATCATTTTGATTTTTTAGAATGATATTGCTATGTTTTCCCATCAATTCCAAAATTAAAGTTTTATTTTCTATCTCATTAAATTCATTAATAGTCTCAATTTCAATATTTACAATTCTTTCAAGCCCTTGCATAGAAATGCCAGAAATTTTACCACCTATCAAATGTTTTCTAAGTAGCATACAAAAATTAGGCGCAACAAGTGGATTTATTTTGGTATGTGTTGTTAAATTTAATCTACAATTATGTGCATCTATACAAATATTTAATGCATAATTTTTTCCTTGTGAATACAATCCTAAGACTATTGTATTTTTATCAGGTTCATGTACTTTATCAATTTTACTTCCAACTAATTCTTGCAACTCTGTTACAATTGCTTTTGTTACAATTCCATCAAATGCCATGGTTATCTCCTCCAAATATTATTATAATACCACAATTTTGTTTTATTGTAAATAATCTAATGGGTTTACATACTCATTATCTATTCTAAATCCTATATGAAGATGACAACCTGTTGTTGCTCCATTTGTTGGATTTCCAGCTGAATCTTTATATTGATTTCCTACAACTCCATACACATATTTAGGCCCCACATTTCCTATTATATCTCCTTGCTCTACAAATTGACCTTTTGATACTATATAATTGGGCGAAACATGGCAATAAGATATTTTTATATCTTCTTCTGTTGTAAGTGTTATTGTATATCCACCTCCACCTAGAAATCCTGTAAATGTTATTTCTCCATCACAGGTTGCAACAAGTGGCGTTCCTTCTGGTGCTGGTATGTCTGTTCCTTTATGATATGTTGATGCACCTGAGGTTGGAGCTGTTCTTTTTCCAAATGGTGATGAGATTGATGTATACCCTGGAATTGGCCAGGCATATTTAGTGTTGCTACCAAATATGATTTGCCCCTTTTCAGGTTCATCTCCTATTGTTCCTGCATTTGCTGAAATTGTAGGCACAAAAAATATGCATACTATAATAGTAAATATTATAATTTTATAAATTAATTTATTAATAATTTTCACCTCCTATTTTAATTTTAAGCAAAAAAAGAAGTCTAGCTCTATATGCTAAACTTCTTTCTAGGCCCCTAATTTTTTTACTATTAATTCCCCAATTAATAGTTTTTTATGGCAGGGGTACTAGGATTCGAACCCAGACAAGCGGTTTTGGAGACCGATGTGCTACCATTAACACTATGCCCCTATGTGATACTTTTATATAGTAACACATTCTTTTATTTTTGACAATACTTTTTAAAAATTTTTAAAAAATTTTTCTTCAACTAAAAAAATATCATATATGTTAACAACATTATTATTCTCATCTGTTTCATGTCTTCTGTCATGAAATCAACATCTGTTGTTGTTTCTACCTTTTCATCCGAAATGGTAACATCATAAGATTTTACATCTTGAATTTTAAAATATGTTTCAAATTGTGTAGTTTGATTAGGTTCTAGATTTCCAATATCTAAATATTTTGTTCCTAATACATTTCCTCTTTCTGAATATAAGTCTATTTTTATATATTTTCCACTTATATTGTTTTCCTCTGTATTAGTTACTGCTCCTTTTATTCTTCCATTGACTTTGGTTGCTTCTGCATCATTGATTGCTATTTGATTTGAAATTTCATTTCTTCTAGATATTGTTTTATATGTAGTGTTTATACCATAATATATTAATATATCTGACAATATCCAAAATAATATTACCCAAATTGCATATTTAGCAAATGTTTTCATTCTATCCATATAAATAAACATTCCTTTCAACTTTTAATTACAGTTTACGGCATTTTTTTGTCTCATTCTTCTCTATTATACAATATTTTCCTTGTTTTTGCAAGTTAAAAAGACATATTCCTATACTAACCATGTATGTTAGTCAATAGAGTATTATATTCATTTGTATTTGTCTAGTACTTTTAAAGAGATATTTGACAAAAATTTTTAAGTCACAAAAACTCCGCATCAAAATACAATATGATGAAAGGAGTTTTTTTATATGGACTATGAATTAATGATGAATGGAACTGTAAAAATTGGTCAACACGCTCCAAGCTTTGAAGCAGAAACTACATATGGGCCTGTCAGCCTTGAAGATTACAAAGGAAAGTGGTTAGTGTTTTTCTCGCATCCAGGAGACTTTACACCTGTCTGTACAACAGAAATGATTGCATTTGCAAATGCCTGCCCATACTTTGAAAAATTAAACACTTGCCTATTAGGCTTAAGTATAGACAGTAATCCCTCACATCTTGCATGGATGCGTGACATTTACTGTATGACAGGAATCGTTCTACCATTTCCAATTGTTGCAGATAGAAATGGATCAATTGCCAGAAAATATGGCATGATTTCTAATGATATTAGTTCTACAGAAACTGTTAGAAATGTCTTTGTAATTGATGATAAAGGTATTGTAAGAGTAATTCTAGTATACCCTTTAAACATAGGCAGATTTATACCAGAAATCCTAAGAATTATTCAAGCACTACAAATGGCAGACTGCTCAAAAGGTTCTACTCCTGCAAATTGGATGCCAGGGCAACCTGTTATTGAAACACCTCCAAAAACATATCCTCAATTGCAAGAAAGACTAAATTTTATCGAGCAAAATAATAACGGAATGAGCTGGTATTTAAGCTTTAAAGAGCCACCTAAACTTTGTGACAAGTGACAATTTGGTACCGGTGTTTTTCTTGACAATTGTCAAAAAAAACACCGGTACCAAATTGACAAAAAAACTAGCACCCCATTATCTCGTAACCATTGTCGGCGTAGATAATTTGCCCTGTTATACAATTTGACATAGTGCTTAACAAAAACGTAGCAACATTTCCTACTTGTGTGGTTGTTACATTTTTATGTAACGGTGCTTTTGCTTCAATAACATCCAAGATATTTCCAAAATCTTTAATGCCTCTTGCAGATAATGTTTTTATTGGTCCTGCTGAAATTGCATTTACACGAATTTGCTCTTTTCCCAAGTTTTCTGCTAAATATCTTACACTTGCTTCTAATGCAGATTTTGCAATTCCCATTACATTGTATCCTTCTATTACTTTTGTTGAACCATAATATGTCAAAGTAACTAAACTTGCGTTTTCGTTTAACATATCCAACTCTTTTGCAATTCTTGCTGCTAGTACAAATGAATATGCACTAACTTCACATGCATGTAAATATCCTTCTTTGCTTGTTTGAATAAAATCATTGTGTAAATCTTCTGTAAATGCATGTGCTATTGCATGTACAATTCCATCTATCTTTCCATTTTCTTCTTTTATTTTTTTAAAAGTTGCTTTTACTTGTTCATCATCTGATGCTTCATCTAAAAGATATACTTTACTTCCCTTGAATTCTGATACTAATTCTTCTATTTTTGCTTTATTCTCTTCTCCTTTACAAGTAAAAAGCAATTCAGCTCCATTCTCATATGCAGATTTTGCAATTCCAAATGCTATGCTCCATTTGTTTCTGATTCCCATTATTAATATTTTTTTATTTTCTAATAACATCTTTACTCTTCTCTCCTCTATATATTTTTTATCCAAACTCTCATTTCAGCATTCTCCAGCCGAATTCTCTTATATCGCAACATATTCTCCCATGTTCCTATATTTTTGATATCTACTCTCAACCAATTCATCAGCAGATAGTTTCTTCAATTCAGCCACACCACGCTCAATCTCTGTTTTTAAATCTTTGGCTGTTTGTTCAAATGACTTTTCTTCCACTATTTTATCAATAATATTTAATTCTAGCAAATCCTGGGCTGTTAACTTCATTTTTTCTGCCGCTTCTTTTGCACGTGATGCATCCTTCCACAAAATGCTTGCATATCCTTCAGGAGATAAGATTGAATAAATTGCATTTTCTAGCATGATTACTTCATTTCCTACTCCAAGTGCTAAAGCGCCTCCACTTGAACCTTCTCCTATTACAATTGCAATCACTGGCACTTTTAGACCTGATAATTGAAGCATTGATGATGCAATCGCTTCTCCTTGACCTTTTTCTTCTGCTTCTATTCCTGGATATGCTCCTTTTGTGTCAATAAATGTGATAACTGGCCTATTAAACTTTTCGGCCTGTTTCATAAATCTAATGCCTTTTCTGTAGCTTTCTGGGTTAGGCATTCCAAAATTCCTTTCTATATTTTCTTTTGTGGTTCTTCCTTTTTGCTCTGCTATTACTGTAAAATTCTGTTTACCTATTTTTGCAAGTCCACATACAATTGACTTATCATCTTTTCCAGCTCTATCTCCATGTAATTCTATAAATTCATCAAATATTTTTTCTATATAATCTAATGCTGTTTTTCTTTTTGGATCTCTTGCAATTTCGACTTTTTCCCATGCTGATTTTTCCAATCTATTCACCTCCTAGTTGGTCTTTATGAAATTTGATTAGTGTGCTTAATGTATTTTTCATATCTTTTCTTTCAACAATTTTGTCTATAAATCCATGTTCTAACAAAAATTCTGAAGTCTGAAAATCTTCTGGCAATGTTTGACCTATTGTCTGCTCAATTACACGTTTTCCTGCAAAGCCAATCATTGCTTTAGGCTCTGCAAGTACTATATCTGCAATACTCGCAAATGAAGCTGTAACTCCTCCATATGTTGGATCTGTTAGTACAGATATATATAATAATCCTGCATCATTTAATTTTCTTATTGCTGATGTCGTTTTTGCCATCTGCATTAAAGACACTATTCCTTCTTGCATTCTTGCTCCACCTGATGTACAAAAGATTATAATTGGCAATTTTAATTCTATTGCCTTTTCTATTGAATATGTAATTTTTTCTCCAACTACAACTCCCATACTTCCCATCAAAAATCCACTATCCATTATACAAATAACAACATCTTCTCCATTTATCTTTCCAGTACCACATCCAACAGCTTCTTGAATTCCTGTTTTTTCTCTTAATGCTTTTATCTTTTTAGGATAATCTTCCAATCCTAATGGATTTGTTGTATCTATGTCTAAATCAAATCTTTTATAAGATCCTTCATCTAATATTGTTTCTAGCCTTTTATTTATATGCATTCTAAAATATGCACCACAATTAGGACAAATTGAATAGTTTTCTCTTAAAGTTTCTTTATAAATTATTTCTTTACATTTATCACATTTTATCCATTTTCCAATTGGAATATCTACTTTATTTGTTGGCCTTTTAGCCGTTGGCTCTCTCTTTTTTATTTTATCTACTATCATTTTTCTTTCCTCTATTTCAAAATTTCTTTTTCAATAAAAGAGGTATCAAAATTTCCTCTAATAAAAGTTGGATTTTTTATAATCTTAAATAAGAAATCTATGTTTGTGTCTACACCTTCTATTACTGTTTCCTCTAAAGCTCGTTTCATTTTGCTGATTGCTTCATTTCTTGTGTCACCGTGTGTAATTATTTTTGCAATCATTGAATCATAATTACTTGGTATTGTATAACCTGAATATATTGCCGTATCTACTCTAACGCCATTTCCTCCTGGTAAAATTACTCCTGTTATTGTTCCTGGACATGGTCTAAAATTCTTAGCTGGATTTTCTGCATTTATTCTACATTCAATACTATATCCATTAAATTTGACATCTTTTTGTTTTATTTTTAATGGCTCTCCTGCTGAAATTCTTATTTGAGCTTTAACAATATCAATTCCTGTTCTTTCTTCTGTTATTGGGTGTTCTACTTGTATTCTTGTATTCATCTCCATAAAATAGAAGTTTTTATCACAATCTACTAAAAATTCAATCGTCCCACAACTTGTATATCCTGATGCTTTTACTGCTTTAATTGCAGCTTCTCCCATCTTGTTTCTTAATTTGTCATCTATTGCTGTTGAAGGTGTTTCTTCAATCACTTTTTGATTTCTTCTCTGTATTGAGCAGTCTCTTTCTCCTAGATGAATTACATTTCCATGCTCATCTGCTAAAATTTGTATTTCTACATGTCTAGGATTTTTTACAAACTTTTCTATATATATTTCATCATCATTAAAAGAAAGTTTTGCTTCTTGCTTTACAATATTATAATTACTTTCTAGTTCTTCTGGAATATTTACAATTCTTATTCCTTTTCCTCCACCTCCAGCAGCTGCTTTTAGCATAACTGGATATCCTATTTCATTTGCAATTTTGATTGCATCTTTTAGTCCTTTTACACTTCCATCTGAACCTGGTATAACTGGAACTCCTGCATTTTTCATTAATTCTTTTGCATTTGACTTATTTCCCATCAATTCAATTACTTTGTAATTTGGACCTATAAATTTTATATTAGATTCTTCACATATTTTTGCAAACTGGCTATTTTCTGATAAAAATCCAAATCCAGGATGAATTGCATCAGCTCCTGTTATATTAGCTGCTTCTATTATATTTTTAAAATTCAAATAGCTTTTACTAGAATTTGCAGGTCCTATACATATAGCCTCATCAGCTAATTTTACATGCATTGCATCTTTGTCTACTTCTGAATATACTGCGACTGTTTTTATATTCATTTCTTTACATGCTCTTATTATTCTTACTGCTATTTCTCCTCTATTTGCAATTAATATCTTGTTTATCATCTTTCTTTTCCTTTCCTATAAGCTCCAAAATGCCATTATACTATGGCAAATGTCAATTCACCTTTAACAGCAATTTTTCCATCAACAGTGGCAATTGCTTCCCCTATTCCTATAGGCCCTTTTCTTTTAATTATCTTAACCTCTAATTTTAATCTATCTCCTGGAACAACTTGTTTTTTGAATTTTAAATTATTAATTCCACCAAATAATGCATTTCTTCCTTTATTTTCTTCCATTGATAGAATTGCTACCGCTCCTGTTTGTGCTAATGCTTCTACCATTAGCACTCCAGGCATTATAGGATTTCCAGGGAAGTGACCTTTAAAATAGTATTCATCTTCATTTACATTTTTATAAGCAGTACAACTTTCTCCTGGCACAAATTGTTCTACCTCATCTATCATTAAAAATGGCTCCCTTTGAGGAATTATTTTTTTTATTTCTTCTTTATCTAACATAGTTTCCTCCTATTTTAATTTGAAAAGTGGTTTTCCATATTCAACTGCATCACCATCATTTAAGCAAACTTCAACTACTTCTCCATCAAATTCTGCTTCTATTTCATTCATTAATTTCATTGCTTCTATAATGCAAACTACTTGACCTTTTTTTACTTTATCTCCTACTTTTACAAATTCTTCTTTGTCAGGTGATGGTTTTGAATAAAATGTTCCAACCATTGGAGATTTTATTTCTTTATATTCTTCTTTTGGCTCTTCCTGTATAGGTTGAGTAGTTTGAATTGATTGAACTACAGGAATATTTGTAGATTGTTGAGCTACCACTTGTTGAGCCGGCACAACAGCAACATTCTTCTTCATGCTTATTTTCATTCCCTCAGGAAACTCAATTTCTAATTCTTCTATATTAGATTTTCCCATATCTTCCATCAATTGTTTTATTTTGTCATACTCCATTTATTTTTCCTCCTCATATTTCTTTAATATGATACTTGCATTATGTCCTCCAAATCCCAAAGAATTTGACATTACAACATTTAAATTTGCATTTCTTAACTCATTTGGAACAATATCCAAATCACATTCTTCGTCTGGTACTTTGTAATTTAATGTTGGCGGAACTAATTGTTCTTCTATAGCCTTTGCACATATAAGAGCTTCAACTGCACCAGCAGCACCTAGTAAATGTCCTGTATTTCCTTTTGTTGAGCTTACCATAACTTTTTTACTTGCATCTCCTAATGCTTTTTTTATTGCTAGTGTTTCACATACATCATTTAAATGTGTTGAAGTTCCATGAGCATTTATATAATCAACATCTTCTGGTTTTATGTTTGCATTTTCCATAGCTCTTACCATAGCTCTTGCAGCACCTTCTCCATCTGGAGCTGGTGAAGTAATATGATATGCATCAGATGTTGCACCATATCCTACAAGCTCTGCATATATTTGGGCATTTCTTGCTTTGGCATGTTCTAATTCTTCTAAAACTACAACTCCTGCACCTTCTCCAATTACAAATCCGCTTCTCTCTTTATCAAATGGTATACTTGCTCTATCTTTTTCAGTTGCATGTGTTAATGCCTTCATATTCTCAAATCCTGCTACACCAGATTGACAAATAGCCGCTTCACATCCACCTGCCAAGATTACTTCTTCATATCCATCTTGTATATTTCTAAAAGCTTCTCCAATAGCATGTGTAGATGATGCACAAGCTGTAACTATAGAAATTGATTCTCCTTTTAATCCTAAATCTATTGCAACATTTCCAGCAGGCATATTAGCAATTCCCATTGGTATAAACATTGGAGATACTCTATTATTTCCTTTTTCATAATTGATTTCACATTGTTGTTGAATTGTAGTTAGACCACCTATTCCCGAACTTACAAAAACTCCTACATTATTAAAATCTGTATTTTCTGTTGTTATTCCACTATCTTTTAGTGCTTCTCTTCCTGCAATAATTGCAAACTGTGAACTTCTATCTAATCTTTTAGCTTGTTTCATATCTAAATAATCTAATGGATTAAAATCTTTTACTTCTGCATCAAATTTAGTTTTAAAATTCTCAGCATTAAATAATTTGATTTCATCAACTCCACATTCTTTATTTTTAATTCCATTCCAAGTCTCATTTGCTGTTTTACCTATTGGTGTTATTGCACCTAAACCTGTTATTACAACTCTCTTTTTCATTAAATCATTCCTCCATCAACTGAAATAACTTGCCCTGTAATATATGAGCTATCTTCTGAAGCTAAAAATTTTACTACATTTGCTACATCTTGAGGTGTTCCCATTCTTTTTAATGGAATATTTTTAGCAATTTCGTCTTTTACTTCTTGTTTTAATACATCTGTCATATTCGTTTCTATAAATCCTGGTGCTACTGCATTTACTAAAATATTTCTTGATGCAACTTCTTTTGCCAAGCTTTTGGTAAATCCAATTATTCCTGCTTTTGATGCAGAATAATTTGTTTGACCTGCATTACCTGCAATTCCTACAACTGATGAAATATTTATAATTTTTCCATTTCTTGCTTTCATCATATATGAAATTACGTTTTTAGTCATATTAAATGTTCCAACTAAATTAACATCTATTACTTGTTTAAAATCCTCTTCTTTCATTCTTGCAAGCAACATATCTTTAGTAATTCCCGCATTATTTACTAATACATCTACTTTTCCAAATTCCTCAATTGCACTTTCTATCATTTGCTTGCAATCTTCAAAATTTGTTACATCACCTTGTACAGTTAAGCATTTTACCTTTTTACTTTCAATCTCATTTTTTAATTGTTTTAGCTCATCATTTTCAGTTCTATAATTTAATACGATATTATAGCCTTCATTTGCTAATGTTAAAGCAATTTGTTTTCCAATTCCTCTAGTTGCACCAGTTATCATTGCTACCTTATCCATCTATTTTACCTCCTTTAAAACATTTTCTAAAGTTTCACAATTATTGATGTTTAAAATTTTTATCTCTTTCTCTGTTGGCATTTTCTTTATAAATCCTGACAATGTTTTTCCTGGTCCAACTTCAATAAAAGTGTCAGCTCCCATATCTAGCATCTTTTGAAGCACTGCTGTAAATTTAACAGGACTTATTATATGTTTTGCTAATATATCTCTAATATCATCTGTTTCTTTGTATTTTGTGCCATCTATATTTTTTATAACTGTATTATTAAATTGATGAAATTCTACTTTCTCCAAATCTTTTTTCAATGTTTCTGATGCTTCTTTTAATTTTTCTGTGTGGAATGGTCCTGATGTTTTTAATTCTCTAACTTTTCTTGCACCTTGCTCTTTAGCAATAACTTCTGCTGTTTCAACACCAGCCTTATTTCCTGATATTACAATTTGACCTGGACAATTAAAGTTTACTGGAACCACAAAATTTTCTGCTGATTTTTCATTTGCTAATTTGCATACTTCAATAACCTTTTCTTCTTCCATACCAAGTACTGCAGCCATTAGCCATTCACCTTCTGGAACTAGTTTTTGCATATATTCACCACGTTTTTTTACTAATTTTATACCATCTTCAAAATTTAGTGCTTCACTATTTATTAAAGCTGTATATTCTCCTAAGCTTAAGCCGCTTGCAACTTCTGCTTGTATCCCATTCTGTTTTAAGATTTCTAAAATTGCTAAACTCATTGTTAAAATACAAATTTGTGTATATTGTGTTTGATTTAGCAATTCTTCATTTTCAAATGTTATTTTAGCAACATCTATTCCTGTCAATTCTTGAGCTTTTTTATAAACCTCTTTTGCCACATCATATTTTTCATATATATCTTTTCCCATTCCTAAACTTTGTGCACCTTGACCTGGAAATAAGTATCCTATTTTCATCTATTTCTCAATCCTTTCTGATATTCTTTTTTCAAATCTATTACAAAACTCTTCTATAATTTTCATTCTATCTACATCAATTCCAAATTCATTTTTGATTGATGTTGCAATATCTTTTATTTCTGCAGTAAACTCAGTTTGACATGTATTTATTCCTATTCCAACAACAATATTTCACAATATTGCCACTTACTTTTGTTTCTGAAAGTATTCCACCTACTTTTTTTCCATTGTAAAATATGTCATTTGGTAATTTTATTTGAAGTTCAATTTGATATATTTCTTTAAAAATATCTAATATAATTTGTGCCATTTCAGTAGTTAAACCATCTAATTTATCAATCTCACAATTGATTTGTCTAAAAAAAGAAAATGCAATATTATTAACTTCATCTGTATGCCATTTTCTCCCATGTGTACCTTTTCCATTTGTTTGTATGTCTGCAATTACAACGGTTTTATTGTCTATTTTATTCGCTTCAATCCTTCTCCAAATTTCTAACTGTGTTGAATCTATCTTGCGATAGAAATATTGTTTGTACATAGATTTCCTCTTTCTATAATTGACTCATAATTTGATTAAAATTATCTTGTCTTTTTATTTTATTTGTAGTAGTTTTTATAAGTGGCTCTTCACTTACAATCACACCTTTTATAGCCTTATATCTTGGCATTTCTTGATTGATTTCTTTCACTTTTTCATTGATGATTTTGTAAATGTCTGCACTTTCTTGAACATTGTACATATCTTTCATTAACTCTTGATTGTATACAACTTTAGCAAATATTTTTATATTATTTTTATCTTCTGAAACTGGCTTTCCAAAAATAAATGATTCTTCTACACCATCAATTCTATTAATTCTGCTTTCCATTTCTTCTGGAAAAATATTTTTACCATTTTTTAATACTATAACACTCTTTTTTCTGCCACATATAAATATGTATCCATCTTTATCAATTCTTGCTAAATCACCTGTATTAAACCATCCATCTTTTAAAACCTTATCTGTTTCTTCTTTATTTCCATAATAGCCTAACATGATGCTTGGACCTTTTACAACCAATTCACCCATTCCTGTTTCATCACAATTTATTACTTTTGCTTCAACACTTGGAACTGCAATTCCTACTGAACCTGTTCTATAATGTGCATTTGTACCAACTGCAATAACAGGTGATGTTTCTGTTAATCCATATCCTTGAACCAAATTAATTCCTAAATCTCTATAATTTTTTTCAATTGTTGGATCTAGACTTGCTGCACCACTTATTAGCAATTTTACATGTCCACCTAGCAAGTCTTTAGCATTTTCTTTATTTTTGCTTATAATTTTGTATATTCTTTCATAAATTGCTGGAACAGATGCCATTACAGATACTTTATATTCGTTCATATTTTCCATAATATGTCTTATTCCATCGCAAAATACTGTTTGAGCTCCTGAATATAGTGCAAACAAAAATCCTACAGTACATTCAAATACATGATGTATTGGTAAAAATGATAAAAATACATCATCTGAATTAACATCTAATATTGATGAAATATCCATCAAATTTGATACTAAGTTCTTATGTGATAATGCAACTATCTTTGATGCTGATGTTGTTCCAGACGTAAAAAGCATAATGTTCATCTTCTCATTATCAATTTTTGCATCTATAAATTCTCTGTTTCCTTGTTTAATTAATTGCTCACCTTTTTTTATTAATTCTTGTTCTTCATTTTCCATAGAAATTAAGTATTTTAGTTTTCCTACTTTTTCTTCTAATATTTTTTTCAAACTATCTTCATATTTTTTAGTATAGAAAATCGCTTCTATTTCTGAGCGTTCAATCAAACTTCTTAATTCATTTTCTGGCAAAGATTTATCTAATGGCACTACTATTCCTGTTCCACATACTATTGATAAATATGCTATTTCCCATTCATATCTATTTTCACCAATAACGCCTATTCGCTTGCCTTTTAAACCCATATCTATTAATACTGTTCCTAAACTATCTATCATATTTCTTACTTGTTTATGTGTTATTTCTTTATATTTTCCTTGTTCTATTCTTATTTTGTATGCTATTTTTTCTGGATATTTTTCTCCTGATTTTTTTAGCATGTCTTTTAAATCTGTTATTTTATTTGTCTCCATTTCTTTCCTCCTCATTTGTCTTTAAAATTTTAACACATTTTCTTTTGTTTGAGGATTGTACTGGGAGGTCAGTATAAAAAGTAATGTATGCGAAAATGCGAAAATGGGGTCGGTCCTTTTTTGAACATTGTTCAAAAAAGGACCGACCCCATTTTCGCATTTTCCCATTAATCTATTGGTGGCAACTCTTCTGCTGGCACTATATTTTTATTTGCTGGTCTTGTATAATCCATCCAAGGATTATCATTATCAGGATCTGTTGGATCCCAACCTCTTACTTCTTCATCATCAGAAATTTTTTGAGCAGTTGGCTTTCCTAAAGGTCCTGGATTTGGATCAGAATAAAACTCAACTTTGCTTCCAGCTTTGCAATTGTCATATATCCATTTTGCATCTTGTACAGTTAAACGTATACATCCAGCTGATGCTTTAGTTCCTAATTTATCATATTCCCAATATTCTAGTGTAGACTTGTCTTTACTTGTATATGGCACAGAGTGGAATAAAATACTTCCTTTTATTCTAACATAATATTGTGCCCATACATTTCCAACCATTTGGCCCCAAGTCCATCTATCCCATTTTCTATTAGGAATAGTATATGTTCCACTTGTTGGTGTTGCTTTTCCGGTTGAACACACCATTGCCCTTACTGGTATTGTATATTCACCATCTTCATCTTTTGAATAAATTGTAACAACATTTTGCTCTAAATTTACTTTTATATAATAAATTCCTTGTTTTGAATTTGTAACATTTGAAACTGGTGTTACTTTGGTTCCTTCATTTTCTTCTGGCTCAACTTCAGTTTCATCAGTCCCATTTTCTGTTTCTTCCTCTTGAGCATCTTC
>OCQC01001512.1_pt1 | contig 16881 bp, 12 predicted proteins | sample 1538401 | NCBI WGS metagenome assembly OCQC01 (sample SAMN04571689, study PRJEB22368) | human gut metagenome | biome: human gut; material: stool | host: Homo sapiens | place: Luxembourg | collected 2012-08-03 | reverse complement strand
TCCAACAAAGACTATTCCTGTATTCAACTTTGAAGTACCTACAGAGCTTAATGGTGTAGACACAGGTATCCTTGATCCTCGTGACACATACGCAGATGCTTCTGAGTGGGAAAAGAAAGCTGATGATCTTGCAGACAGATTTATCAAGAACTTCGCTAAATACGAAGGAAATGATGCAGGAAAAGCATTAGTTTCAGCAGGTCCTCAGAAATAATCAATAATGCTCAAAATTTAAATTTTAAAGTGGGTATTAAAATATGTTAATATTTACACATATGTGTTAATATTATGCAAATGATGCTCCATGGTTATATTTTATCAGATATAGCCATGGAGTTTTATTTTATGTTATAGAAAAATGTTCATAAAGTAGTGTGGCACCAGGAGCAAAACGCTTTTTTTATGAAAAAATTATTCAACAATGCAAGTTTCACTTGTTTACATAAAAGATAATGTTATACTGTTGCTGTAACACGATATTATAAAAAGCATATATTTTAGTATATATGCTTTTTTGTTGTTCAGTCAGATAGGTGTTTGTGAAACTAACTATATGTTATATCTGCACAATTTAATCAAGATTTATGATAGTTTCGCAAATACCTAGTTAAGTTAGAAATGGAAAGGGGCATATAGGATAATGAATGAATTTATAATATTAGCGATTCCTTTTTTGGGAACTTCGATTGGAGCGGCAATGGTATTTTTCTTAAAAAAACAGATAGCACCAAAATTTGAAAAGTTGTTGCTGGGATTTGCGGCAGGTGTGATGATAGCGGCATCCGTTTGGTCGCTTCTGATACCGTCAATAGAAATGGCAGAAAAACAACATATCATAGAATGGGTTCCGGCACTTGTAGGATTTATGGTTGGAATAGTTTTTTTACTTTTGCTTGATACACTTATACCACATCTTCATCTTGAGAGTGATAAGCCAGAGGGATTGTCACTTGGGGCGTCCAAAATGACAATGATGCTTCTTGCTGTCACGCTTCACAATATTCCGGAAGGAATGTCAGTCGGTGTAGCATTTGCGGGAGCGGCAATGGAGGGCAGCGGCATCACAAAGGCGGCGGCACTTGCACTTGCGGTAGGCATTGCGATACAGAACTTTCCGGAGGGAGCGATAATATCAATGCCATTATGCGGAGATGGAATAGGAAAAAAGAAAGCGTTTTTCTATGGTGTCATGTCAGGAGTTGTAGAACCGATAGGCGGTTTTATAACAATACTTATTGCAGGAAAAATATCACCGATACTTCCATATTTTCTTTCATTTGCGGCAGGAGCAATGCTATATGTGGTAGTAGAAGAACTGATACCGGAGGCACAAAACGGGGAACATAGTAATATAGGAACGATAGGGACGGCAGTAGGTTTTGCACTTATGATGGTGCTGGATGTTGCACTAGGATAGGGAAAAAAGTATGACATACTGATAGAGCAGATTAAGGCAGAGTAGAATAAGTATGGCAGAGAAACAAACTCAGAAGCAGGCTAATAAAATTTAAAACAGATACGATATATATTTAAAGAAGATTTTTAGTATAAGCAGGGAGGATAAAAATGCAAACTTTAAATATTCAGAGTGTTGCGAAATTAAAGAATGACTTGTTAAATGAGAAAAACACAACGGAAAAATCAGAAAACGGTCAAAATATTACTGCTGAGATATGGAAAAAAGCATTAAATGACATCTTAGACCCGACAAGCAAAATGTCAGAAGAAGACGAAAAAGAATATCACAACAAAATACTCAGAAAATTAAGACAGGGACGCAGGCTGACAACGGCAGAGAAAAACTATCTTCAGATACATGACCCTGAGATGTATAAGGTAGCACTCCGCGTGGAGATGTGCCGAAAAAGATTTACAGAACAGGCAAAACATTGTAAGTCAAAAGAAGAATTTCAGACACTTGTAAGCAATAACATGAGTGTGTCTGATAAAGACCCGATGAAAGAATATATACAGGCGGCAATATCTTATGAAGCACAGAATATAAGAAAAACACCACAGTATGCAGCATTGCCGGACACAAATAGAAAAGCGGAGGAAAAAAGAACAAAAGGAAAGAAAATAAAAATAGACGAATACAAAGAAAAAGATAATGACAAAAAAACAGCACCGCTGCCATCAGAAAACTATGGCAGTGACCTCAAAACATTGTCAGCAGTTTTAACAACTAAACCGGCATTTGATAACTTCAGTAAGTAATACCATATAACCAACAAACAGCAGAAAAGACAGTAAGATTTATTATCTGAGGGGTGTTAGAACATCGTCAGCACTTAGCGGGTGTATTTTACCCGCTTATGTACTGCTACGATGTTCTCCAAACGAAAGTGTCCCCGAAGAAAAAAACTTACTGTCTTTTCTGCGTCATTTATTAGTAAGCAAAATCAATCTTAAGCCTCATGTTTCACCGACAATTTCTCAAATCTGCTGACTACGTCACCTTTTTTATTGACCGCAAAGAGTCCGATAATAGTTCCTGTAAATCCTCAGGCAACTTCTGATGAGAGATAGCGTGTCTCCGCATCACTGATGAAAACATCATTTCCATTTTCATCTTTAAAGAAGAAATGATATTGCATTGCTTCTGATTTTATATGCAGAGTGACTTTATCCGCATTTATCTTATGATGTTTGCTTTCCTGCCATATACAGCCGATAGTCTGTCTGCTATACACAAATGTTCCTGACTCATTTTTCTCAACAACTACTTCATAGTGATGTTTCTCATCCATATAAAATGATATGCCTGATTTTTCAGCACCCGGTATTACATCGCAGTTAATATCGAGGTCAAATTCAGTCTGTCTTATACCTGCAAAAGTCGGAGATGCAACATCATCAATAGTCACATCAGTTCCTTTGAGTTCAAGACCGTTTTTATCAAATTTATAATTTTCCATGTGTGGTATTCTTATATAGCACCAGTCGAGTTTTTCATCAAGATTTTCAAATGTTTTGTCATAAGAAAATTTCTGAGGGGTAAATTTGATATTGTCAGGAAGTTCAACTTCGATAGGTGTCGTACCGTTTACACCAATCTCAAACCAGCCGTCATCTCTCCACTTTACGGGAACAAGGCAGACCTCCCTGCCGAGATGGTGGTATGTCTGCCACATATGTATCTGCCTGAAAGCAAGATGTGCAAACCACCAGTTTCCGTCGTTGTCCTCAAGTATATCACCGTGACCTGCTGCCTGTTCCATGCCAGAGGAATTTGCTTTCTGAAAGTTTCTTTCCCGTCTCAATGTCAATCTGGCACATCTGGATACAACCTCTGCCGTCTGTGTCATTTCCGTTGCTTATAAAATAACATTTGTCATCCTCAAAATAAAGTGATGGGTCGATGCCGTCCTGGTCTACGATAACAGGTTCAGACCACTCTCCGTAAATATCATCGGTATATACATAAAAATTCTGGTGATAGCTGTCATTAGTCGTAACCATGTAAAATCTACCGTTATTGTATCTGATTGTCGGGGCAAAGACACCGCCTGAACTGCGGACACTGCAAAGGTCTATCTGTGAAGCTCTTGTGAGACAGTGACCGTTAAAAAGGGCGAGGTTTTTATCGTGCACGGCGATACGAAGCATGGTTATCTTGATACGCATAATTTCAGGATATGCAATATCATGTTCAGGGAGAAATATTTTAATCTGAGAAAATATGACATAAGCAGGATGAGTGGGTTTCAGGCGTTGTTTTATATTGAACCGGGGCTTGTGAAAAATCATCATTTCACCGGAAGAATGTCACTTGGAAAAGAAGAATTTGAGAAAATAAAGGCAGAGATTGATGTTATGAACAATGAATATAAATTAAAAAAAGAGGGATATAAAACATTGCTGACTTCAAAATTTATGGAGTTATTGGTGACGATTTCCAGGATTTACAGGTTAAACAGTGATGAAAATGAAAAGAAGATACTGCCGTTAAAGTTCGGCGAGGTCATAACATGGATTGAAAAAAATTTCAGACAGGAGTTATCGGTGGAGGAACTTTCAAAAAAAGCGGGTTATTCGCAAAGGCATTTTTTGAGGATTTTTAAAGAAACATATCATATGACACCGACGGAGTATATAAATGCGATAAGAATAGAATATGCGTGTTCAAGGCTGAGGGAGACAGAGGAAAGTGTGACGGACATAGCTTACGACTGTGGTTTTAGAAATATGAGTTATTTTTACAGGGTGTTTAAAGAGAAAATGAGTATGACCCCACAAAAATATCGTAAGTCAATATAGATGAGAAACATAAACAACACTGCCTTTATGATTTTGCAAGCTGCGTAAAATTTTATTAGGATAAACTAAAATAGAAAAGGACATTGATTTTGCTGTCGTTCTTTACAAACCGTCTGCGTATGTGTAAAATAGATTATATATAAATTATATAAGTTAAATATCTGAGAAAAGATATAATGCATATTTTAAAACAGTTAGAAATGGAGAGATAAAATGGACAATCAGAAATTAGCAGATTTATTATTTCCGGAGGAGTTAAAGACACCGGAATATTACGAGGAAAAATTTCCATATAGAAAACTGCCAAAGGGTGCAGAAGTAACGAGAATGGCACCAAGTCCTACAGGATTTATACATCTTGGCAACCTTTACAGTGCACTTGCCGATGAGCGTATCGCACACAGAAAAAAAGGAGTGTTTTATCTTCGTATAGAAGATACTGACGCAAAGAGAAAAGTAGAGGGAGCGGTCGAGACTATCATAAATGTACTCCGCTATTTTGATATTGAATTTGATGAGGGAGCAGGCTTTGAGGATTCAGCCGAGGGCAATGCTTACGGACCTTATTTCCAGAGACAGAGAGTTGAGATATATCACACTTATGTCAAGGAACTTGTGAAGAAAGGGCTTGCTTATCCTTGTTTCTGCACAGAGGACGAGCTTTCAAAAGTAAGAGAACAGCAGGAAAAAGACAAGGTGCTTACAGGATATTACGGAAAATATGCAACCTGCCGCAATCTCTCATATGAAGAGATTGAAAAGAATATTAAAGATGGCAAATCTTATGTCGTAAGACTCCGCTCACAGGGACAGCCTGACAAAGAGATTACATTTGTCGACAGCATAAAAGGAGAGATAAAACTTCCTGAGAATATACACGACATTGTCATATTAAAGCAGGACGGAGTTCCGACTTATCACTTTGCACACGCAGTTGATGACCATCTTATGAGAACTACCATGGTAATCAGAGGTGGTGAGTGGCTCGCATCAGTGCCTACACACTATGAGCTTTTCAATCTTCTCGGATTTAAGATGCCAAAGTACGGACATACGGCACATCTTATGAAATTTGATGAGGAGACAGGTGGAAAGAGAAAGCTTTCAAAGAGAAAAGACCCTGAACTCTCACTTGATTACTACAGAAAAGACGGTTATCATCCATATTGTATGAAAGTTTATCTTCTCACTCTTCTCAATTCAAACTTTGAGGAGTGGCATGACAAATTCCCTGACAAGGATATAAATGAGTTCCCATTCTCAGTTGACAATATGAGTAAATCAGGTGCTTTGTTTGATAAGGACAAGCTTCACAACATTTGTAAGAATGAACTTTCAAAGCTCTCAGAAGATGAAGTTTATGATTTCTTATATGACTGGGCTTGCGGGAATGAGCCTGAAAAGTGTAAGGTATGGTTTGCAGACAAGGAAAAAATGCTTGCAATATTGAGACTTTACATGGGTGTTGGCATGAAACGCAGAAGAAAAGACCTTGTTTATGCAAGACAGGTATTTGAGATGATAGCTTATTTCTTTGATCTTGAGCAGCAACAGGAGAAAGATGAGTTTAAGGCAGATAAGGCTACGGTTGATGAAGTGCTTAGGGAATATCAGGCAAGTTACAGCCACGATGATGACAATTCGCAATGGTTTAACAAACTTAAAGAGATAGCAGATAAGCTTGGTTATGCATCTGATATGAAAGCATACAAGGCTGATCCTGAAAAATATAAAGGAAATGTCTCAGACATAGCGGAGATAGTGCGAATCGCTATTACAGGCCGTGCGAATACACCTGACCTTTGGTCTATTGTACACATTATGGGCGAGGAGCAGATGAACGAGAGGATAAACGCAGTTATCGCACAGTAAAAGTTATATATACCATAAGAAAGGATACCCGGAATAATTTATATATCCGGGTATCTTAGAACAAAAAGATAAAGGAAGGTGATGTTATGAGCCGGATTACGGATGAACTTTCAAAATACGGTTGTGATATGAATACGACTTTGGAGAGGTTTTTAGGTGATGAAGATTTTTATGAAAAGTGCCTCATAGAGATGTTAGGTGATTCAAGCTTTAGGGAACTGGGCGAAGCTCTTGAGCAGAAAAATGTAAAAGCTGCTTTTGAAAGTGCACATACTTTGAAAGGACTCGCTGCAAACATGGGACTTGATTCAATGCTTGACATAGTTGTTGAACTTGTTGAGCCCTTGAGAAATGGAATGATTGATGGACTTAGTCCGACTTACGAAAGACTTATTGCTGAAAAAAAGACTTATGATAATATAGTAAATGGATAGAAATTAAAGCTAAATCATCCGGTGTCAGAGAAAATAGGAGAAATTATGGAAACAAAGACCATTTTAATAGTCGATGATGCATTGACCAACAGAGTATTACTTAAACGGTATCTTGAAGACGATTACAATATAATTGAGGCTGAAAACGGACAGAGAGCTATTGATATAATCAATGAGCAGCAGTTAAATATATCCCTGATATTGTTAGATCTTATAATGCCTGAAAAATCCGGATTTGATGTACTTGAGTTTATGTCAGATTATGGCTTTATACCTGAAATACCGGTTATTATTGTAACAGTAGAAGCAAATTATGAAAATGAAATGAAAGCATTTGAGTATGGCGTGAGTGATTTTATTACAAAACCTTTTTATCCGCAGATAGTACAAAAAAGGGTGAAAAATGTTATCGATCTGTATGATACACAGAAAAATCTTAGGCGGCTTCTTGATGAGCAGACTATAGATACTATGGAACTTGTTGCAGAACTTGAACATATGAGTAATAATTTGAAGTAAAATATTTTATATTATATAAGGAAAGAAAGAGAAAGGTAGTGTATGGCTGGAAAGTTTTATGCAGTAAAAGAGGGTAGGAGTACCGGAGTATTTGCAAGCTGGGCTGAGTGTAAAAAACAGGTTGACGGATATTCTGGAGCAAAGTATAAAAGTTTTACAAGTATGCAGGATGCGACGGCATATTTGAATGATGGCATCGCAGGTGAAGATACATCTGAAGCTCTTGTGGCATATGTAGACGGAAGTTATAATTCTGTTACGAAAGAATTTTCGTATGGTGTGGTTATTTTAAATGAAGGAAAAGAAATCACATTTAACGAAAAAATGAATGATAAAGAGCTTGCAGCGATGAGAAATGTTGCAGGGGAGATAAAGGGTGCTGAGGCGGCTATGCGTTATGCCATTGAAAATGGTTTTGACAATATAGCTATTTATCATGACTATGAGGGGATTGCAAGATGGTGTCTCGGTGATTGGAAGACAAATAAAGAGGGGACAAAGGCTTATAAAGCATTTTATGACGGCATAAAAGATAAACTCCATGTCCGTTTTATAAAAGTAAAAGGTCATTCAAATGATAAATATAATGATATGGCAGATATGCTTGCAAAAGAAGCGTTAGGTTTGAATTAAAAAGGACATTAAGATAAATTGGAGGAATATTTTGGAAAATAATATTGTTTTGGCGATGCTTGCCCATGTTGATTCGGGCAAGACAACTCTTTCGGAGGCTATGTTATATCTTTCCGGAAGTATAAGAAAGCTCGGCAGGGTTGACCATAAGGATGCTTTTCTTGATACATATTCTATGGAAAAGGACAGAGGAATAACAATATTTTCTAAGCAGGCTATGTTTGGGTGGAAAGACCTTGACATAGCCTTGCTTGACACACCGGGACATGTGGATTTTTCGGCAGAGATGGAGAGAACTTTGCAAGTGCTTGATTATGCGGTGCTTGTTGTAAGCGGACCTGCCGGAGTACAGAGTCATACGGAGACTGTGTGGAGACTATTACAAAGATATGATGTCCCGGTTTTTATCTTTGTTAATAAGATGGATATTGGAGATTGTAATAAAGAAGATATAATGTCAGGCATCACGGAGAGATTTGGAAGTGAATGTGTGGATTTTTCGGTTGAAAAAAATGACACATTTTTTGAGAATATAGCGGTCTGTGACGAGGAAGTGCTTGAAAAATATATGGATGGCGGAAATATAGATGATGATGATATAAAAAAACTTATTTCCGAGAGAAAACTTTTTCCATGTTATTTTGGTTCAGCTCTGAAACTTGATGGTGTCGGGGAAATTCTTGACGGACTAGAAAGATACACATTAAAAAAAGAATATCCCAAAGAATTTGGAGCAAAAGTATATAAAGTTTCGAGGGATGACAAAAATAAAAGGCTAACTTATCTGAAAGTGACGGGTGGTGTGCTCAAGTCAAAAATGTATATTGAACAGCTTGATGAAAAAGCAGATCAGTTAAGGATATATTCAGGAAATAAATTCATGTCTGTTGATGAAGTTAAAGCCGGTCGGATATGTGCGGTGACTGGATTTGAAAAGACATATCCGGGTATGGGCATCGGAATAGAAACAAACTCAGAGATGCCTGTATTAGAACCAGTTATGACATACAAGGTCACACCGCAGGAAAATGACGATATACATAAACTTTATGATGATATGAAAACTCTTGAACAGGAAGAACCGGGACTTCATGTCGTGTGGAATGAAGAACTTCAGGAAATTCACACGGGAATAATGGGTGAGGTTCAGATAGATGTACTCAAAAATCTCATATGGGACAGATTTCATACAAGAGTTGAGTTTGGTGAGGGAAGCATAGTCTATAAGGAAACGATAGCAAGCACGGTTGAGGGCGTAGGCCACTTTGAACCGTTGAGACATTATGCGGAAGTTCACTTGAAACTTGAACCCGGAGAGCCTGACAGCGGCATAATGATTGAAACGCAGGCGAGCGAGGATAAGCTTGATAAGAACTGGCAGAGACTTATAATGACGCATATAGACGAGAGGGAACATCCGGGAGTTCTTACGGGTTCTTCTATAACTGATATTAAGATAACGCTTATGTCTGGGAGAGCACATGAAAAGCACACGGAGGGCGGTGACTTCAGACAGGCAACCTACAGGGCGATAAGACAAGGTCTTATGCAGGCGGAAAATATACTTTTAGAGCCTTATTATTCATTCAGGCTTGAAGTTCCGGCAGACAGCGTAGGCAGAGCAATGACTGATCTTGACAGAATGGGTGCTAAATTTGAGGGACCGTTCCAAAAGGGTGAAAACTCTGAGTTTACGGGAATAGCTCCAGTTGCACAGATGAGCGGTTATATGATGCAGGTAAATTCATATACGGCGGGAAAAGGCAGACTCACTTGTACGCTTAAAGGCTACAGACCGTGCAAAGACCAGGATGCGATAGTGGCGGAAAAAATGTATGATCCTGATGCTGATATAAACAATCCGACTGGTTCGGTGTTCTGTGCACACGGTTCGGGATTTTATGTGCCGTGGTATGAAGTAAAAGATTATATGCATCTTGAAGCTGCCGTAGATATGGGAGAGGATGAGAATGACAGTGTTATATCTGATGAGGAGATATATAAGGCGGCAAAAATACGCAGCGGTGCATTTAAAGGGAGTACCGGAGGCTCTATAGAGGAGGATAAGGAGCTAGAGGCCATATTCGAGAGAACATTTGGAAAAAGTGCATCTGGAAAAGGTGGTGGAAGTGACACTGAGGGCAGATTTGGCTATGAGAGAAAAAAATGGTCTAAAAAGCCGAAAGAGTCAGTTTATGATGCTGGAGGCGTGGAGTATTTAAAAAGACATGAAAAAAGCCCAAAATCAGGAAAACAGTATCTTCTCGTAGACGGTTATAATATCATCTTCTCGTGGAAAGAATTAAATGACCTGTCAAAAGAAAATCTTGAAGCGGCAAGAACAAAACTCATGGATATATTATGCAATTATCAGGGGTTTAAGGGGTGCGAACTTATACTTGTATTTGATGCTTACAAAGTAAAGGGAAATCCCGGAGAAGTATCAAAATACCACAATATAAATGTGGTCTATACAAAAGAGGCTGAGACGGCAGATATGTATATAGAAAAAGTAACGCATGAGATAGGGAAAAAACACAATGTAACAGTTGCAACATCGGATGGACTGGAGCAGATGATAGTAATAGGTTCGGGGGCATACAGGATGTCGGCGAGGGAATTTGAGCAGGAGATAAAAAAGACGGAGCGGGAGATAGGGGAGATGATTGACTGATGAACAACGGACGCCGGGGAGGGGGATATTATACGACAAATAGACGGCTCTCGCCTCGAAGAACTGCGTAGCGGTACATAAATGTGCAAAAAACGCACCTTAAGTACCAACGCAGTTCTAACGCTATTTGCTGCATAATATCCACCCTCTCCGGCTGTTTGTTGGGATGATTTAGAATGATTATCATAATGTTTGTAATAAAGGTCTTATTATAAAAAAATATTATCAAAAAAGTGCTGGTTTATTAAAAGAACATAAACTATCACTTTTTTTATTGACATATGACAGGGTGTCATATATAATTGCGTTTGTTGAATATGACACCTTGTCATATTGGCAGATTAAATAAGTAGACTATATAGCTGTAGCGTGTCTGCGTTATTATCTGTTATATCTGCTCAATCAACACAGCTTACAACAGTTTCGCTTTGTAGCCTATTAAGAAAGGAAAGTTAAAGACCATGACAAAAATGTTTGTTAAGAAGCCGTATCTTACGCTGGTGGCTATTGTTATAGTTCTGACATTTGGTGGTGTCAGCCTCAGTAAGATGCAGACAAATCTTATGCCGGATATGGAGATGCCGTATCTTGCAGTTATCACTACGGAGATGGGTGCTTCACCTCAGAAGGTGCAGGACAATGTGACAAAGCCTGTCGAGGATGCACTTGGAACGATAAGTGGTGTTAATAAGGTGTCTAGTACATCAAGCAGTAACTATGGCATGACAATGCTTGAGTTCTCGGATGATACCGATATGGATGCCGCTCTTGTAAGGGTATCTAAGGCACTTAATTCGCTTGACCTTCCAGATGACTGCGGCACGCCGAACCTTATGGAGATAAGTGCCGATATGATGGCTACGATGGCGGTAAGTGTTGGTTATGACGGCAAGGATATTAAAGATGTTACAGCGTTTACCGACAAAGTTGTCATTCCGTATCTAAAGAGACAGAACGGTGTGGCAAGTATCACGGAGACAGGAAATATAAATGATACCATTGAGGTACGCTTAAACCAGAAAAAGATTGATAAAGTCAATGAGGATATTCTGATGCATACAAATAAAAAATTGAGGGATGCACAGAAGAAGATAGACAAAGCTAAAAAGAAATTAGATGTGGGAAATGCTAAGTTAAAAGAGCAGGAGGGAAATTTAAGCAGCAAGCAGGAGAACACGACGAGCAAACTCGCAAAAGCTTCTGTTGCCATGAATCAGGCTCAGGCAATGAAGGCATCTTATGAGTCATCACTCACAAGTCTTAAGGCAAATAAAACGGCTCTTATGGCTGAGAAAAAAGCTTATAATGATGCCAAAATCCCTGCTACATATAAATCATTAAATGGAATGTTTAAGACATTTAACGAAAAACTAGGTGATGCAGCTAAGATGAGCAATATAACGATTCCTACAAGTGTCAAAGATGCTATAAACCATCCGGATGAGTTTAACAAATTTAAGAGCTGGCTCACAAAGATGGGTCAGGGAGATTCTGTAAAGAAACTCACTGTTGCATCAATGAAAAAGGTTTATGATATTGCTGAAGTAAGGATGCCTCAGATAAACACGGAACTTGCCAACTTAAAGACTGAGATTAAAGTTGCACAGGCAATGGTTGACAAGATTAATGAGAAGATGAAAGGCATGGATAAAAAACAGGAGCAGGCAGTTGCCGGAGGATATCAGGCATCAGCAGGCTTTGGTTCAGCACAGGCTCAGATGCAGGCGGCTAAAAAAGAGATAGCAAATGCAAAGAAGGAACTTAAAGATGCACAGAAGCAGCTTGACGAATCAAAAGATGCAGCACTTGAAAATGCAAATCTTGATTCGCTTCTTACACTTGATACATTGTCACAGCTTATCACGGCACAGAACTTTTCAATGCCTGCCGGATATATTGATGACAAAAATGATGACCAGTGGCTTATACAGATAGGTGAAAACTATGAGAATGCAAAACAGATTAAAAACATGGTGCTCACAAAAGTAAAAGGTGTTGGTTCAATAAGAATATCTGATGTTGCAAATGTTGTTACGGTTGACAATGTAGGTGACCAGTATGCAAAGATTAACGGCAAGGATTCAGTTATGCTTGCTATATACAAATCAAGTACGGCGAGTACAAGTGATGTGACAAATGCACTTACAGACTCATTTAAGGAACTTGAGGGAAAATATAAAGGACTTTCAATAACACCGTTAAGTAATCAGGGTGACTTTATAAAAACTATCATTTCCAGTGTTTTAAGCAGTATCGTTATGGGTGCGGTGCTTGCGATTATCGTGCTTGCGTTGTTCCTTAAGGATGTAAGACCAACTATAGTCGTGGCATTTAGTATTCCGTTCAGTGTACTTTTTGCACTTGTTATAATGTACTTCACAGGAATAAACATAAATGTAATGTCGCTTGCAGGTCTTTGTCTCGGAATAGGTATGCTTGTTGACAACTCGGTTGTAGTTATGGAGAATATCTATCGACTTAGAAACAAAGGTCTATCAGCACCGAGGGCAGCAGTACAGGGAACAAAACAGGTGCTCGGACCTATCATAGCATCGACCATAACGACTATATGTGTATTTCTGCCTATGGTATATACATCAGGAACTGTAAGTCAGATGCTCATACCGTTTTCATTCACAATATCATATTCACTTATCGCTTCACTTCTTGTTGCGATAACGGTAGTACCTACTATGGGCTCTATAATGCTTAAGAAAGTAAAGAATCCTAAGCACAAACTTTTTGATAAGATAAAAGATGCCTACGGAAAGTCGCTTGAATTTTTCCTTAAACATAAAGCAATACCGCTTATCATTGCAATAGGACTTCTGGTGGTATGCGTGTGGAAACTTTCAGGAATGGGACTTGTAATGATGGACAGCATGGAGAGTAACCAGATTTCCGTAAGTCTTGAAGTTGACAAGAAAACCAGCAAGAAGAGCGCATATAAGACTGCCGATAAGGTTATGGCAGCTATAATGAAAGTTGATGGAATTGACAAAGTCGGTGTTACGGACGGAAATGCAAGTGCTATGTCCGGCATCAGACAATTACACAAGTTTTACTTTCAATATAATAACAAAGAGTGATATTAAGACTACAAAGCAGTTTAAGAAGATAAGAAAGACTATTGAGGAAAACACAAAAGACATAAAGTGTAAGGAACTTACGGTTTCATCATCAGCACTCGGAGGTATGGGAAGTATGATGAGTCAGGGACTTGAAGTCAATATCTACGGTGACGATATGGATAAACTCGTTGAGTTGAGCAATGACTATAAGAAGATGTTAAACAGCATTGATGGATGCAGTAATGCAAAAAATGGTCTTGAGGACTCAGACAAAGAGATACATCTTACACTTGACAAAAACAAGGTTGCAAACGCAGGACTTACGGTTGCGGGAATATACCAGCAGCTTGCGGCACGCATCAATACAGACAAAACCTCAATAACATTAAATGTTGATGATACGGATGTTGACGTAAAACTTGTAAATAAGACAGATGAACTTACATACGAAAATCTTATGAAAGCCGAAGTTACCGCGACAACAAAAGACTCAAATGGTAATGACAAGAAAAAAACTTACAAACTTTCAAAATTTGCAAAGAAAGATGAGGGAAAGGCTGCACAGACTCTTTCGAGAGAAAATCAGTCCCAGATGATAACTGTTTCGGCTGATGTAGACGAAAATGAGAATGCGGCACTTCTCTCAAGAGAACTTCAGAAAAAGATAGATAAGTATAAGATGCCGGATGGATATACTGCTGAGATAGGAGGTTCGTCAACGCAGGTAAATGATATGATGGCACAGCTTGTTCAGGCACTTGCACTCGGACTTCTGCTCATATACCTTGTAATGGTGGCACAGTTTCAGAGTTTACTCTCACCATTTATCATTATCTTTACGATACCGCTTGCATTTACGGGTGGTATGTTAGGACTTCTCGCATTCGGACAGTCAATCTCGGCAATGTCTATGATGGGATTTATGATACTTATGGGAACAGTCGTAAACAATGGTATCGTGTTTGTTGATTATGCAAACAAACTCAGGATTGGCGGTGTTGAGAAGCGTGCGGCACTTGTAGGAACAGGTAAGACTCGTATGCGTCCTATTCTTATGACGGCACTTACGACAATTCTGTCAATGAGTGTTATGGTATTCTCACAGGATGCAGGAAATGCAATGCAGCAGGGCATGGCGATAGTCGTATGTTTCGGTCTTATCTATTCAACATTTATGACACTTTACATAGTGCCTATAATGTATGATATTCTATATCGTAAACAGCCAAAGGATATAGATACTGGAAGTGATGATATGGATGATATACCTGATGAAGCACAGGATTATCTGACAGATGGAGAGTAAAGATGCCAAAGGAAACATTTTACAGGCTGCCTGATGAAAAAAGAGAAAGGATAATGGCTGCTGCTGAGCGTGAGTTTCTTGAAAATTCATTCGAGGCGGCATCCATAAACCGTATAATAAAAGAGGCGGCGATACCAAGAGGAAGTTTTTATCAGTATTTTGAGGATAAAAAAGATATATTTCTATATATTGTTGATACGCACAAAAATGAAGCATTTGATTTTGTTGAAAATTTCATAAAAGACTGCAACGGTGATATATTTGCATTTATGAGAATGGCAATGGACTGTATAATCTCGGCAGGATTTAGCGAAAAAATGAATGGCATGAAAAGAATGTTTTCACAACCGTGGGTGTTTGACATGATAGTGAGTGACAGGATGAAAGGAAAGTTAGAAGAAGCAAAAACGCCCAAAGGAATAATGTTTAAGTATATAGATAAAAACAGTCTGAATGTGGAAAGTGATGATGAGATACTCTCACTTATAAACATATTTGCATCGATAAGTCTCGGACTTTTTTTCAAAATTTTCATTATGGGAAAAAACGGAATCGAGTGTGATAGTGAAAAGGTAAGGGAAACAGTATATGGAGAGATAGATACATTAGAAAAGAAATATAAAAAGCATTAAAAAGGGTAAGTTTTATGGATATTGACAGAAATATTCATAAAACTTATTTTTGGCTTTGACAAAACGCATATTATGTACTAGGATAAGTCTATCATATGTTATGAGCAAATTGCAGAACGGATTGCGGATATTCGACTGAAAAGTTTATCTTAAAAAAGGAGTTAAGAAGATAATGAAATTTAAGAGACCGGTAAAATCAGGACTCAGCATCATAATCGTAGGATGTGGAAAGGTTGGAAATGCACTTGTAAGACAACTTAGCAAAGAGGGACATGATATTACCATTATAGACAGAAGCCGTGAAAAGGTCATGGAGATAGCAAATCAGTACGATATTATGGGACTTGCGGGAAATGGAGCAAGTTACAGTGTACAGATGGAGGCAGGAATTGAAGCGGCTGATATGCTCATTGCAGTCACGGATTCTGATGAGCTTAACCTTTTGTGCTGCACAGTCGCAAAACATGTAAGCCAGTGTGATACGGTAGCAAGGGTAAGAACACCTGATTATAGTACGGAGGCAAGCTATTTAAGGGAAAAGTTAGGACTTACGATGATAATAAATCCGGAGCTTGAAGCCGCCATAGAAGCGACAAGGATTCTTTGTCTGCCGACAGCACTTGAGGTAAACTCATTTGCACACGGACAGGCTGAACTTATCAAATTTAAAATAACAGAGGGAAGTATGCTCGATGGCATTTCAATACAGGAGTTTGGAAAAAGAGGTATTGCAAATGTACTTATCTGTGTGATAGAAAGAGCCGGTGAAGTTTATATCCCATGGGGAGATTTTGTGATGCAGAAAGGTGATATTTTGTCATTTGTGGCTCACAGAAAGACCGTAAAGAGTTTTATGCAGAAATTCGGATTAAAAACTAAACAGGTTAAAAATACGATGATAGTAGGCGGTGGAAAGGCTGCATATTATCTTGCAAACCAGCTTCTTGGTATGGGAATCTCAGTGCAGATAATTGAGCAGAACAAGGCAAGATGCGAGGAACTAAGTATCCTTCTGCCAAAAGCGGTCATAATAAACGCTGACGGTTCAGACGAGGAAGTGCTCTTTGAGGAGGGTATAGAAGATGTTGAATCATTTATACCTCTTACCGGAATAGATGAAGAAAACATAATGCTCACGCTTCATGCAAAGCAGGTTTCAAATGCGAAAGTTATCACTAAGATAACGAGAACAAATTTTAAAAGTGTTATAAACAATCTTGACCTCGGAAGCTTAATGTATCCGCAATATATTACATCAGAGGCGATAATAGCTTATGTAAGGGCGAAAAATGCTTCAAAGAGCAATCATATCCAGACACTTTACCAGCTTTGTGATTCAAGAGTAGAAGCTATAGAATTTTCAGTGGAAGAAGCCTCAGCGGTGACAAATAAAGCAATTATGGATCTAAATATAAAAAAAGGAGTGCTTATTTCATTTATAAACAGAAACGGCAGAATTATCATTCCGACAGGACAGGAT
>OCQC01001469.1_pt1 | contig 17207 bp, 16 predicted proteins | sample 1538401 | NCBI WGS metagenome assembly OCQC01 (sample SAMN04571689, study PRJEB22368) | human gut metagenome | biome: human gut; material: stool | host: Homo sapiens | place: Luxembourg | collected 2012-08-03 | reverse complement strand
CCTGCTACAACAGAGCCTGCTACAACAGAGCCTGCTACAACAGAGCCTACTACAACAGAGCCTGCTGCAACAGAGCCTACTACAACAGAGCCTGCTGCAACAGAGCCTACTACAGTAGCTCCTACTACACCTGATGCTACATCTGCTACACAGGCTGCAACAAAGGGTCAGTCAACAGCTGACACAGCTACTTCTGACACACCGGCTAACGGCACAAGCAGCAACGCAGTACAGACAGGTAATGCTTCTATGGCAGTAGTTATCCTCTTAGCTCTTGTTTCTGCAACAGGTGTTGTTTACTTCACAAGAAAGAGATTCAATAAGTAATTGAATTTCCTATTGTAAGACTGTTAACGGCGTTGACAGATTAAAAAAATAATTTTTCGCCTCTCGGTTTTCCGAGGGGCGTTTTTTTATATCGTAATGTTGTGAAAATCAGTTTGAATTATAATTTCTAAAATATCATTTCTTTAAAGGTGAATCTGCAATTAATTTACTTTTCACATAAATTTCACCGAGAATTCTTAAATTATTGATTGAAATTTTAGTCTTAATGATATATAATAGGGATATCAAACTAAAGGAATGAAAAAAATGTCTAAAAAAATCAAAACTATGCTTTCAATTCTCTTCGTGGCTGTACTTACCGTGTCAGCATTCTGTATTCCTGCAAGTGCTGCCGAGGATGACCTTACAATCAGCATTTCATCAGATGAAAAGGATTCTGTAACAGCTAAAGTCGGCGATACGGTTAAGTATGCTATTTATATGACCGATACAAAAGAAGAAGTAATCGGAGCTGCAATGAGTTTCTTTTACAACGATGAATATTTGAAGTTGAATGCCGATTCAATAAACTGTGAAAGCTTTAAAAATGCGATTGGCAACCCTAAACTTAAGAATTTTTACACCTTTACATGGACAGATGTTCAGAATCCCGTAAAGCTTAACGGTGACAAGGCTCTTGTTTCTGCTGAATTCAAGGTACTAAAGGGAGGCAAAACCGATCTTTCATATTTCATCTCGGATATGTACGGCGATGATATGACATATCTCAAATCATATAAAATCACCTGCAAGCTTTGGGTGAACGGTAAAGAGGTTGAGGATAGTGCCGTTCCGATAGTAAATAATGATACGGCAAATTCCGAAAAAATTCAGGGCGATTTTGTAAACTACATTGACGGAATGGGCGAGGAAAACTCACCTAACAAAGACGACCATAAGTCGGTAGTTGTTGAGAAAAAGTACATCTCAACTCAGCAGAATAGTCAGGTTGTAGATGTTACAAAGGTTGTTGAGAGCTCTGCAAACGGTTCGGGTTCAAACACGACATTAATTATTATAATTGCAATTGTTGTTGTTTTGATTGCCGCAGGTGCAATTATTTTCGTAAAGAAAAAGGACGAAAAAAAGAACAAAGCTGCGGACAATAATGCAATGTCGGATGACGCAGATGCGGATAAATAAAACAGATAAATATCTTTTATAGGAAAATTTTTTATAATACAAGCTAAATACACAAAATTGCGATTGCAATTTTGTGTATTTTTTTGTTTTAAGCTTTTTGAAAAAGATTGCAATTTTGAAAATTTTGTTATATAATGATTCCATACCGATAGAAATCGGAAATTTTTTTGGAGGAGATTCAAATGTCAAAAAAACTTATCAGTATCATAGTGTCATGCGCTCTCGTTCTTTCACTTGCTCTTGTAGGTGTAATCGGCGTTTCCGCAGCTATTGATACAAACGGTCGTTATGTCCCAAGTGAGGGCGTAAAAGAAACACACAAAGTTTACTTCCTTATGCCTGAGTCATGGAAGAGTGAAAAGTACAATGCTGCTGATGCAGGTGCATACTGGTGGAACGGTTCAGATCCATGCGGTTCTCTTGACGGTACAACAGTAGGTCCTGCTTGGCCGGGCTATAAGATGCAGGTTGAAAATGCTGAAAATAACATCTTCTATCTTGACCTTCCTACAGATGTTCCTAATATTGATTTTAACAACTACCTTAACGGCGGTGAAAGGACAGTAGACGAAAAAACAGGTAAAGTAACTTTCCAGTTCGGTGAGGAACAGTTTAAGGCTGCTAAGCAGACTGTTGATGTTCTTTGTCAGTACTATTCAGAAGGCGACAATGATTATTATGACAATTTGCTTGGCGGTGAATTCTGGGCAAAGGCTCAGGAAGCACTTGACGGTAATGACAAGACATTCTTCGGTAATTTTGCTGACAACTTCTTTGAGGATCCTGAGTGGGGTATCTCAATGAGATTGAATGACATGATTTATGTTACAGACCCTAACAACACTTCTGTAAGCGTCACAGGTAAGGAAACATATGCCGGTGAGTTCTACTTCTACTATGGTCTTAACGAAGAAACAGGCAAGTACGAGTACGGTTCACTTCCTAACTATGATATGGCTAAGGAAGCAGGTCTTGTTAAGACAGTAGATAAGAATGCTGCACCTGCTACACCTGATCAGGCTGCAACAACAGCTCCGTCAAGTGACAAGAAAGATGACAACAAGACAGATTCTACAAAGAACACAGTTCCTACTGCAGGTCAGAACCCAACATCTTCTGCAAACGCAGTTTCAACTGCTGACACAGCAAAGAGCACAGACAACGGAACAGTTCAGACAGGTGCTACAACAGCAGCTGCAGTTCTCGCAGTTCTCCTCGTTGCAGGCGGTGCAGTTCTTTACACACGCAAGAGATTTGAATAATCTTAAATAATTATACATAATTATTTGATGCCCTCCGCTTTGGAGGGCATTTTTGCTTTTATTGCAGGAAAAATTTGCAGTTGTTTGTACTGCCTTTGTTCGGATAAGACCTAATAAAGATATTTTATAAAACAGTACAGTGATTTTTGGTGATTATTACAATAGGTTTCAGACGCCAAAATGCCCTGTAACACTTGATTTTTTCTGAGTTTTATACTATAATAGTCATGCTGATACAAGTATGGTGTCGGAAAATCATAAGGAGGAAATACAAATGTCCAAAAAAGTTATCAGTCTTTTATTGGCTGTTATGCTCACAGCATCAATGATAGTGGTTGCTGCAATAAGCGTTTCTGCCGATACGGACGATGAAGGCAGTTATGTGCCTTCTGAGGGCACTGAAACCTACCATATATATTTCTGCAAGCCTGATGACTGGGAAAACAAATATACATCTGATGCAGGTGTTTATTGGGAAAACGGTTCGGATACTCCTTCAGCGTGGCCGGGTTATTCAGCTCGCAATGCTGATATCAAAAATGTTTACTGTTCTGATGTACCGACCGATGTTGATAAAGTAATCTGGAACAACGCTCTTAAAGGTACAGACGATCCGACAAATCCTGAATATAAACTTGCTTATCGAACAACCGATATTAATTTTAAAGGTTATAAAAAAGGCGAGTCTGATTATTATCCCAACGGTGTTGAAAGCTTTGACAATATGATTTATATTATCAATCCTGAATTTACTTCCGAGAACGATAAGGATGAATTGTTTTTTGCCGGTGAGTGGTTCTACTACTACGGTAACGGTGAATACGGCAATGCTCCTAAAAAGGCAGACCTCAAGGTCGGCGATTATTACGGCAAAGACGGTGTGTTCCCGACAGAGTACAATCCATCGGGTGAGGAAACAACAGCCGAATCAACAACAGAGGTTGTAACAGAATCGGAAACAACCGAGTCTGCAACTGATGCCCCCGCTGCAACAGAGTGTACAACATCGTCTGCTGAATCTTCGCTTGCTCTTACAGTAAATGCAACATCAAATTACTTCCCAATGGCAAGTGCAAAGTATAATGCAGTTACAAATCAGGTAACGGTTACATATATTATGCAGTCTCCAAAGAATGTGCTTGACACGCAGTGGCACATTTCTTATGACCCTTCAATCCTTTCGGTTGCTGATGTGAATACTGCTAAGTCGGTTTGCCCGACAATGGACGGCAGAGGTGTATATGTAAACTTCAAGAATAAGTCGGAAGGCGTTGGTTATGTAAGATTCGGTGCAAGTAATCTCGGTCTTTATGACTTTAGCGAAAAGACGCTTTTTGCAACAGTTGTTTTTGATGTTAAAGACATTTCAAAGGTTGCACCGGTTTCGACGACGGTTGACCTTGTTGTTGAGGTACTTCGTGTTTCGGAAGTAAATCCGGACACAGAAATGACTGACGGTTCAAAAGAAGTTATTCTTGTTGATAAAGAAGTAGTTAAGAAAGATCCTGTTGCTGCGGCAGTAAAAAATGATCTTTCAACTGAGCTTACTCCTTCAACCTATGCAGAACCGACAACAGCCGAGCCTTCAACCGAGAAATCCACAACATTAGACACGACTGCCGAGCTTTCAACCGCAGAGTCATCTACTGAGGCTACTAAGGCTACAGAGGAAACGCAGGAATCAACTAAGGTTACAATTGCTCCTGTAACTTCACAGGATGCAACATCTGTAACACAGCCTGTAACAAAGAAAATCAGCTCAACATCCGACACTCCGGATACATCTGACAACGGCAACAATAACAATGCAAATGTTGCTGTTCAGACAGGTGAAGCTCCTCTGGCTGTTGTAATTCTTACACTTCTCATCGGCTCAACTTGTGTAATGTTCGTTCTTCGTAAGAAAGAAGAAATCCTTTAACGGCTGATAAAGACTAATAATTAAGAGGGCTGACCAAACTAAGGTCAGCCCTCTTTCTGCGCTGTGATTGAGGTTTAAAATTCTGATAAAAATACAAAAAAACAGCTCCACCGTAAATAGTGGAGCTGTTTCGTAATCTGTAAAATCAGTTAGCTCTGGTAACCTTACCTGAACGCAAACAACGGGTGCAAGCATATACACGCTTTGGTGAACCGTCAACAATAGCCTTAACACGCTGTACGTTGGGCTTCCATGTTCTGTTTGATCTTCTGTGTGAGTGAGATACCTTAATACCGAACTTTACATCCTTACCGCAGAATTCACATTTTGCCATGCGTCTGCACCTCCTTAAAGAAAACTAATTCTATTTCTAACTTTGTTATAATAACAGAAAATGAGAGAAAATGCAAGTGTTTTTTGAAAATTTCTTAACTTGTTTTTTGCTCTTGTAATTTTTGACGATATATTATATAATTAGGAATAAATATAGTTACACGATTGTTACCTAAAAATTCAGATTTCAGGAGGCTCTTATGCTCTCATTATTACTTAACGGCATCAGAAACGGCAACCTTGATTTCGGCTCGGTAATTGCCGAAATATTGGCTGTACTCGTTATTATATTTTTAATTCTCCCGTTCCATGAATGGGCGCACGCTTTTACTGCGTCACTTCTCGGTGATAAGGCGGTAAAGGGCAGAGGCAGACTTTCGATTAATCCGCTCAGCCACATTGACCCTATGGGTGCTTTGTGTATGCTTTTGTTCGGATTCGGTTGGGCAAAGCCTGTTCCGATTGATCCGAGAAATTTTAAAAATCCAAAGGTCGGTATGGCAATCACCGCAATTATGGGTCCGATTGCAAATATCGTTGCCGCATTGGCAGGACTTCTCATTTACTATCCGATTATCCTTTTTACAGGCGCATTTCCGCTTTCGACAATCGGAGGATATGTTGTTCAATTCTTGAGCTTCTACATTTCGTGCAATGTCGGACTTGCAGTGTTCAACCTTATCCCGATTCCGCCTCTTGACGGCTCAAAGGTTCTGTTCGTATTTTTACCCGACAAGGCTGTTGAATTCTTTTACAGATATCAGATGTACTTTTTTATCGGTCTTTTTGTTCTCTTGTATGTGGGAATTCTCAACACTCCGATTAACTGGCTCAGCAATCAGATTCTTAACTTCATCAGCTGGCTTGCAAGCCTGCCGTATATGCCGTTTGTCGGTTGATTTCAAAATCATTCGTAACATCAAATCATAACTGAAACTTATTTATGGAAACACAACAACTTCAATATAAGCTGTCGGCATTTGAAGGCCCTCTTGACCTTTTGCTGACGCTGATTTCTAAAAACAAAATAGATATTTACGATATCAGCATTTCCGAATTGCTCGACCAGTACATGGAGCAGATTAATATGATGCAGGAAAATCAGATGGATATCGCATCTGAATTTCTGACAATGGCGTCAAGGCTTGTTTATATCAAGTCTGTAATGCTCCTGCCAAAATATGAGGAAGAGGCTGAAGAACTCAAGAAAGAACTTTCGGGACAGCTTCTTGAATATGCCGTTTGCCGTGAAATGGCGGCAAAACTCGGCGATATTTATGACTTTGACAGCTTTTACAGAGAGGCTTCTCCTGTTGAATTTGACCTGACATATAACCGAATTCATCCGAGTGAGGATATCGCAAAGGCATATGTCAGCGCAGTCGGACGGGGCAAGCGTAAGCTTCCACCGTCAAAAGACGCATTTTCGGGCATTGTGTCGCATAAAATCGTGTCGGTAAACAGTAAGATTATCCATCTTATGAGAAGGCTCTGGCACGGCAAAAGGCTTGAATATCACGAAATTTTTGAGGTATGCGAGGGCAAAAGCGACCTTGTGGCAACATTTCTTGCAACGCTGGAGCTGGTAAAGGGCAAGCGTATCAGAATTGAGGGCAGCGGTGAAAATGCCGTTGTTCATATGATTGAGGATAAAAACGCAATGCCTTTGCCACAGGTTGACGAGGACGAAAACAATGAAAATGAGGAGGTGCAGTAATGGCTGTTGAAAATATTCGTGGTGCGATTGAGGCGATTTTGTTCGCAAACGGTGCGTCGGTTGAATTTTCCCGAATAGCGCAGGCACTTGAAATTTCCGAAAAAAAGGTTAAAGAGCATATTTCTGCACTGATTGATGATTATGAGGCGTCAGGACGGGGCATAACTATAATATTGCTTGACAATTCCTGTCAGATGGTTTCAAAAAAGGAATTTGCTCCGCAGATTCGTACCGTTATGGACTTGAGAAGAAACACCCCGCTTTCACAGGCGGCTCTTGAGGTTCTTGCAGTTGTTGCGTACAATCAGCCTGTTACAAAGGCTTTTGTTGAGCAGGTGCGTGGCGTTGACTGCAGTGGTGTAATCGGCAGCTTGACAACAAAGGGACTTGTTGAAGAAAAGGGCAGACTTGAGCTACCGGGCAGACCGTTGCTTTACGGCACAACCGAAAACTTTTTGCGTTGCTTTAACATATCAAGTCTTGACGAACTTCCTCCGCTCCCAGAGGGTGATGAGGACAAGGAGTCCGAAGAAAACGGTGAACAACAGGAAAAGACTGAAAACGGCAATGAGCAGATTGATTTGCTTGCCGATCAGCCTGTTGACAGGCAGTAAAATTTAGGGGGAATTCCCTTTGCTTTGGCTATATATCCTACTCGGAATTGTGCTGTTTATTGCGCTTGTGATGTTTATTCCGATTACTTTGCGTGCATCATATAAAGAGAAGTTTTGGTGTGCCGTGTATATCGGATTTGTAAAGCTTCAGCTTGTGCCGGCAAAACCCAAAAAGGAAAAGAAGAAGAAAAAAGCAAAAAAACAAACTCAGAAAACCGAACAACCTAAAAAAGCGACAGAAAAAAAGCCGAGCCTTATAAAAAAATACGGTATTGAGTGGCTTTTGAACCTGATAAAAAAAGTTGCAGAGCTTGCAGTATCTGCATTGCAGGATTTTTTCAGCCACATACTGGTTAAAAAATTGTCGCTGAGTATCAGCGTTGCAGGTGACGATGCGGCTGACACGGCTATAAAATACGGCAAATACTGTGCCGTTGTTTATCCGGCAGTAGGCACAATTGTCCGTGTTGTAAAATGCAAAGGCTACGGAGTTGACATAAATCCGAATTTTTCGGAAAAAGCAGAAACAGAAATTAACTTTGACTTTGCCGCAAGAATTTTCGCATTCCGACTTATCGGTCTTGCCGTTAAGCACGGAATCAAGGGGATTAAACTTCTTGCAGAAGTTAAAAATGATTGATATAAATATTGTTGAAAAAGGAGAATGGCTATGGAACATCCTATCGGCAGTTTAATGGATACCACAATGGAAAAAATCAAGGAAATGATTGATGTCAATACTATTATCGGCGAGCCTATAACTTCGCCTGACGGCACACTTATCATTCCTGTTTCAAAGGTAAGCTACGGCTTTGCGGCAGGCGGTTCGGATATGCCTACCAAAAAGGAAAACAAAGACTGCTTTGGCGGCGGCAGCGGTGCAGGTGTGACAATTCAGCCTGTTGCATTTCTTACCGTTTATCAGGGCGATGTAAGGCTTGTTTCCGTTGACAGGGAAGAATGTACAGCCGACAAGCTCGTTAATATGATTCCCGATGTTCTCAAAAAAGTAAAGGGAGTTTTCAAAAAGGATAAGAGCGAATCCGCAGACGATTTTTCCGAAATCACACAGGACGATATTGACGGTTGATTCGTAATATTGCAACACCCCTCGGCATAGATTTATGCAGGGGGTGTCCTTATGAAAAAAATAATCTCGCTTGCGGTGTGCTTTGTTATGCCGTTTGTGCTTATGGGCGCAAAAACTGCGGAGGATACTCCTCCCACAACTTCTGCACAGGCATTTGTCCTTTATTGTCCCGATAACAACACAGTTATCTGTTCAAAAAATGCAGATGAAAAAATGAAGCCTGCGAGCACCACAAAGATTATGACATCTCTCATAACGCTTGAGGAGGCGGCATCCTGTAACAGCGAAGTAACCTTCAAACAGGAAATGGTTGCCGAGGGCAGTTCGATGTATCTTAAAGTCGGTGAAAAAGTCCGACTTTCGGACCTTGCGTCAGGAATGATGATGGCGTCGGGTAATGATGCGGCGAATGCGGCGGCATATACGATTTCGGGCAGTCCCGAAAAATTTTCACAACGAATGAATGAAAAGGCAAAGCAAATCGGTATGACGAATACCAATTTTGTAACGCCGAGCGGACTTGACGATGACAACCATTACTCAAGCGCAAAGGATATGGCTCTGCTTATGTCATATGCACTTGAAAATGACGATTTTGCAAATCTTACGGCTAAGAAGAGCGTGACCGTTGAATTTCTTGCCCCGAAATCAAAGAAAACCGCATATGCAAATCATAACAGGCTTTTGTCGCTTTATCCCTACTGTACAGGCGGAAAAACAGGCTATACAACGGCGGCAGGGCGGTGCCTTGTTTCCTCTGCAAAAAAAGACGGTGTAACGCTTGTGTGCGTCACGCTGAATGACCGCAACGATTGGAATGACCATATTTCTCTTTATGATTACGCTTTTGAAAAGTACAGGGGAGTTGACTGCAAGGACGCTGACTTTTGTGCCGATATTCCGTGCGTAGGCGGTGATAAGGACAGCGTAACGGTTACAGGTGATAAGAACAACACAATCGTTTTAAAGCGTGAGGACTGCGATAAAATCAAGAAAAAAATCTTCATAGACAGCTTTTTGTATGCTCCGATTGAAAAGAACGAATCGGTCGGCAGAATTGAATACACACTCGGCGGAAAGCTGCTTTATAAATGCAACATTGTTGCAGGCGAAAAGATTAAATCGGATAAAAAGAGTGTGTCAATATTTTCGGCAATAGGAAATCTGTTTTCGTGACAGCTTAAATATACAGAAAATTTTAATAAAAAGGAATTTACATATGGCTAAAATTGAACCTATAAGACTTCAGAAATTCATAGCGCAATGCGGTATTGCGTCAAGGCGAAAAGCCGAGGAGCTTATTCTCGGCGGTCATGTCAAGGTGAACGGCAAAACCGCAATTCTCGGCGATAAGGTTCTTCCTACAGACAAGGTGTTTGTAAGAGGCAAGAGGATTGTTGTGCCGAAGGGCGGTAATTACCGATATATTATGCTCAACAAGCCCCGTGGATTCATTACCACAATGAATGATGAGCGTGGCAGAAAGTGTGTTGCACAGCTTGTTGAGAATGTCGGCGAGCGAGTTTATCCGATCGGCAGACTTGACAAAGACAGCGAGGGTATGCTTGTTTTTACAAATGACGGTGACTTTGCAAACAAGGTTATGCACCCGAAAAACAATGTTTACAAGATTTACAGAGTAACCGTTCGACCGTCAATTGACGAGGATCAGCTTGTAAAGCTTGAAACAGGCGTTGAGCTTGACGGCAAGAAAACCGCTCCTGCATATGTCCATGTAATTCACAAGGAGCAGGGCAGAGTAGTTCTTGAAATGATTCTTCACGAGGGTAAGAACCGTGAAATCAGAAGAATGTGCGAGGCTGTCGGGCTTGAGGTTGCAAGACTCAAACGCACCCAGATCGGCGGAGTAAAAATGGGTATGCTCAAACAGGGCGACTGGAGAGATTTGACCGAACAAGAGGTTAAAAAACTGCTTGCAAACCCGTTTTTAAACGGCAAACAGCTTTAATTTTCCGTTTTTGAAAAATACTTCCGAAACGGTCAATAAAACTATTCGTTAATTCGACAATAAATTTACGGTTTTGGTGTAATAACTATTAAATGTGTTCAAAATTGAAATAGTACAGCGTGTTTTTCTTGTACTTTTGAAGATTATAGAGTATAATGTATTGTGTAGAAAATTAGTATGCACGCTCAGTTTTCGTGCATATTCAATACATGGTATTGGAGGATTTTAAGATGAGTATTGAAAAGATCAATCAGGCAAAGGCTGAAATTGCCGCAACTTCCGCTTATAAGACAATTACGGCGTTTTTTGATGCAGACAGCTTTTGTGAAATTGATGCCTTTGCAAAATCCGGTGAAGGTTTTGCCGAGGTTGTTGCAGGCTTTGGAACAGTAGAAGGTATGCCTGTTTATGCGTTTGCACAGAACAGCGACATTTGCGGCGGTGCCATGAGTAAGGCACAGGCTGCTAAGCTTAAAAAGCTGTATGGTCTTGCACTCAAGACAGGCGCTCCTGTTGTAGGTTTCTATGACAGCGTTGGTGGCAGACTTAATCAGGGTACAGAGCTTCTCGCAGGTTGCGGTGATGTTCTCAATGCGGCTGCGTCACTTTCCGGTGTTGTACCGCAGATCTCGGTTGTTCTCGGCACTTGCCTCGGAACAAACGCTCTTAACGCCGCAAGCGCAGACATCGTTATCATGAGCAAAGACGCACAGCTTTCACTTTCGGTAACAGGCAAGCATTCCGATGCCGCTTACAACGCTGAAAACGGTATTGCCTCAATCGTTTGTGACGACGCAGACAAGGCAATTAAGGCTGCAAAGGAACTTATCCTTTATCTTCCGTCAAATAACCTCACAATGGCTCCTCAGTCATTTGAAGAAGCTCCGGCAGAGGACGGTTGCGGTTGTGTAGTCAGCAGAACTGTTGACGGCAACAGCATTGTAAAGCTCTTCAATGATTACGGCAAGGAAGCAAATGTTCGTTTTGCAAGACTCGGCGGTCAGGTTGTAGGTATTGTTGTTACAAAGGGCAATGAGCTTGGTTGCAAGTCTGCAAACAAGGTAGCAAAGTTTGTTCGTTTCTGCGACGCTTTCTCACTCCCTGTTGTAACATTCGTAAACTGCCCGGGCTTTGAGTCAATCAAGTCGGCAACAAAGGCGTCAGCCGCATATGCTGAGGCAACAACAGTTAAGATTTCTGTTGTTACAGGCAAGGCAATCGGTTCAGGCTATGTTGCTCTTGCAGGCACAGGCGCTAATGCAGATGTTGTTTACGCACTTCCCGATGCAGTTATTTCACCTGTTAATGTTGAGGCTGCCGCATTCATTATGGCTCCCGAAGTTATGAATGTTGCCACAGATAAGCAGGCTGAGGTTGCTCAGAAGTTTGCTGACGAGAATCTTTCTGCTTACAATGCCGCTCAGAACGGCTATGTTGACGGTATTGTTGAAGAAGCTCAGCTCCGTCAGACTCTTATTTCTGCTCTTGATATGCTCTCGGGCAAGCGTGTTTCAACACTTTCAAAGAAGCATTCAACTATCTGATAAATGATTACTTGTTAAAATAAAAGGGGATACTAAAAATGAAGAATTTAAGAATTACAGTTAACGGCACAGCATATGATGTTCAGGTTGAAGAACTCGGTGGTTCTTCAGCTCCGGCAGCAGCCGCTCCTGCTCCTGCAGCCGCTCCCGCTCCTGCAGCAAAGCCGGCAGCTCCCGCAGGCGCTCAGGGTTCTGTTGTTGTAAAGGCTCCTATGCCAGGTACAGTTGTTAATGTTGTTGTTTCGGCAGGACAGGCTGTTAAGGCTGGAGATGACCTCGTATTCATCGAGGCTATGAAGATGGAAACTCCCGTTAAGGCTCCGCAGGATGGCACAGTTGCAACAGTTGATGTTGCAAAGGGTGAGTCAGTTGACTCAGGTAAGGTTCTCGTAACACTTAACTAATCAATAATTCGGAGAAAGGGATGCTGTAAAATGGCAAAAAAAATCAGAGTTACCGAAACTGCTCTGCGTGACGCTCATCAGTCACTCATTGCAACAAGAATGACAACAGAGGAAATGCTCCCTGTTCTTGACAAACTCGATAAAATCGGTTATTACTCACTCGAATGCTGGGGCGGTGCAACATATGACTCATGCCTCAGATTCTTAAACGAAGATCCGTGGGACAGACTCCGCACAATCAGAGAGCATTGCCCTAACACAAAGCTCCAGATGCTTTTCAGAGGACAGAATATGCTCGGTTATCGTCACTATGCCGATGACTGCGTTGAGTACCTTGTTCAGCGTTCAATCGCAAACGGTATTGACATTATCCGTATTTTTGATGCTCTTAACGACATCAAGAATCTTAAAACAGCTATCAAGGCCGCTAACAAAGAAGGCGGTCATGCACAGGTTGCTATCAGCTACACAACAGGCCCTGTATTCACAGATGAATACTATGTTGAGTATGCTAAGAGAATTGCAGACGCAGGTGCAGATTCAATCTGTATCAAGGATATGGCTGCTCTTCTTACTCCGACAAGAACCGAAAGCCTTGTAAAGGCTATCAAAGCCGCTGTTCCGGAGCTTCCGCTTCAGCTCCACACCCACTACACATCAGGTCTTGCATCAATGTGTCTTTTAAAGGGTGTTGAGGCAGGTGCCGACGGCATTGACACAGCAATCAGCCCACTCGCTCTCGGTACATCACACGCACCTACAGAGTCAATGGTTGCCGCTCTTTCAGGCACAGAGTTCGACACAGGTCTTGACCTTAAACAGTTCTCTGACATCCGTGCTTACTTCATGACTCTTCGTGAGAAGTACATCAAATCAGGACTTCTTGATCCTAAGATGCTCGCAACAGACGCTAACGCTCTTATCTATCAGGTTCCCGGCGGTATGCTTTCCAACCTTCTTTCACAGCTCAAGCAGGCCGGTAAAGAAGACAAGCTTGACGAAGTTCTTGCAGAAGTACCCCGTGTTCGTAAGGATTCAGGTTATCCTCCGCTTGTTACTCCGACATCACAGATTGTCGGCACACAGGCTGTATTTAATGTAATCACAGGCAAGCGCTACTCAATGTGCACAAACGAGTTCAAGGGACTTGTTGCCGGTGAGTATGGTACAACTCCAATGCCGATTGATCCTGAGTTTCAGAAGAAGATTATCGGTGACAAGAAGATTATCAAAGGCCGTCCTGCAGATCAGCTTAAGCCTGAGCTTGATAAGCTCCGTGGCGAGATTGAGCAGTGGATTGAACAGCCTGAGGATGTTCTTTCTTATGCACAGTTCCCGAAGGTTGCTCTCGACTTCTTTGAAAAGAGAAGAAATGCCAAGGTTGGCATCAACGGCGACAAGCTTGACAAGAAAAATATGGTTCACCCAGTTTGATTTGACAACTAAAATTAACATTTATGCCACTTTCGCTATGAAAGTGGCATTTTCATTTGAGCAGAATTATTCTTGCTAAATTTTTAGCAACTATATTGCATTACATATATTTTAGCGGTATAATGAGGTTGATTGAATATCTGTTGCGTATACCATTATTACAGATAGAATAAATAAAAGGTGAGGAAATAAAAATGAAAAAATTTTTAACAGCATTGATAGCATTTGTAATGTGCTTTTCGGTTGTAACAACAGCTTTTGCGGCTACACCTGATGAAATATCAGAATCGGATGTTGCATCAGAAATCAGACAGGTGATGATAGATACATATTACGGTGGTAAAGAGCCTGAGTATCTCAACATTGAAATTGTTGGTTCAACAAGTGACGGCGGAGTATATTTTATGCACAATGAATGCTTTAGCCTTGATTATTCAATTGAAGAAACAATTGGTGATTATACTTATTGTTACAACCATAACGATGATGTTATGCTTTATAAGAATGGCAATGTTTACTCAATTAAAGAGGCTTATGAAAGCGGAGTTATTGATGATAGTATTCTTGAAGAATTGTCAAAAATGAATTTTGGTTTGGAATCTAATAAACCGAATACAACGGTTCCTACTGAGCCTACAACTTCGATTGCAACAGTTGATGAACCTGTAACAGTACCCGATACAACTTCTGCAACTTCGGCAACTAAGCCTGTTTCAACAAGCGACACAGCAACAAATGACACACCGAACAATTCACAGAATAACAGCGGTGCTGTACAGACAGGACAGAACAGCGTTGCCGTAATTCTTCTTGTTGCAATGCTTGCAGGTTGTTCAGTAATTTTTGCAAAACGCAGAAATTATTTTAAATAATTCAAAACATCAACAGAATATATAAAATAAACCGTTCTCGCTTTTGTGAACGGTTTATTTATTTTAGCTTAAAAATTTGTGATAGTTTATCAAGATGTATTGCTTTTTATATCATTTAATGTTACAATTAACTTGCATAAAAATTTAGCGAAAGTTTTTAATAATGCGTAGAATATTTACAAAGTGAGGGATAGATATGAAAAAGTTTTTACCTATAGCTATGGCGGCGGTAATGTCGATGTCTGCGATTGCGGTTTCGGCAGTTTCTGCAAATGCGGTTGAACCACTTAACACACCCGTGCAGTATGCACAGGTTGCAAGGTCAAGCTTGGCAACTCCGAAAATTTCAAAGGCTGAAAGCGTTTACGGCGGTGTAAAGCTTACATGGAACAAAGTGAACGGTGCGGCTAAGTACAGAGTTTACTACAAGGGCCGTAAAGGTTGGACACGAATGGTCGATACAACTTCAACATCATATATCGACAAGGATGTTTCATCGGGCAGGAATTACACCTATACTGTAAGATGTATTTCTGCTGACGGAAAGAGCTTTACAAGCGGTTATGATTCAAAGGGGACAACTGTAAAATATATTGCCACCCCCGAAATTTCAAAGCTTGAAAATGTAAACGGCGGTGTGAAAATCTCTTGGGGCAAAGTAAGCGGTGCGACTAAATACAGAGTTTACTACAAGGGCAGTAAAGGCTGGACACGAATGGTCGATACAACTTCAACCTCATATATCGACAAGGATGTTTCATCGGGCAGAAATTACACTTATACTGTAAGATGTATTACATCAGACGCAAAGAAATTTACAAGCGGTTATAACCCGACAGGCAAGTCGGTAAAGTATGTTGCCACACCGAAAATTTCAAAACTTGAGGTTACATATGACGGCGTAAAGCTGACATGGAACAAGGTCGCAGGTGCTGAGAAGTATCGTGTGTACTACAAGGACAGAAACGGTTGGACAAAGCTTGCCGACACAACAGGCACGACTATGCTTGATATGAATGTTGTTTCAAAGGAATTTGATTTAAGCATTGATGATATTTATTACACGGTTCGTTGTATCAGCAAGGATGCCAAAAGTTTTACAAGCGGCTACGATTCAAAGGGTACGCCTATTGGCAATCATCAGGATTGTCCCGAAATTTACAGCATTGGTGCAGTAAACAACGGTGTTGAAATGCATTGGACGGGAGATGCACCAAAGTTCCGTGTTTATATTAAAGAAAACGGTTCTTGGAAGAGGATAGCAGAAACTTATGACAACTATTATGTTCACAAGGGTGCAAAGTCCGGCAGTAACACTTATACGGTAAGAGGTGTTTCAAAAGACGGTAAAAAGTTTACTACGATGTTTAACCCAACCGGTGTAACATACAGATATAAGACATCCGATAAAACAAGGGACGCTTATATCAATTATATGATGAATCATCAGAGTGAATGGATGCCAAGCTTGGGAAGTAATCACAATTTGTCAGGTGTTATGTTTTTGGATTTCGACTTTGACGGAGTTCCGGAGCTTGTTGCACAAAAGGCTGATTCCAATGAGTATAGTTTCCATTCCGTTGTTTACAAATTTGAAGACGGTAAGTTAAAAAGAGTGGGAAATGTTAACGACGGTTTTGCGATATACTATAATAAAACTGCCAAAAAGTATGAGGTTCACGACCTAAAGATATCTTTAAATGTAGATGACGGTTACTATTGGTCGGGTAATTCAATAATCACATACGACGGAGAGAATCTTTTTGCAAATATGTATTCGGCAAGAGGTGTAGGCGATGAATCAAATAATAATATTTATTATAATTATTTTGACGGTAATGACAAAAATATTTCACGGGCAAAATATAACGAAATTAACCTTAAACAGTTTAATAATTGCGTAAATGCACATATGTTTACCAAATTTATTGCGACAGGTTATGGTGATAACAGCGTATGGGGTGAGAACACTACCGCTGAGAATAAGCAGTCTTTGCTTGACGCTTATAATTCTTTCTCCTATGAGAAGTATTGATTGTTTAAAAATTAATAAGTTTTAACTGCAAAAGGGTTCAGCCGTAAAAAGCTGAACCCTTTTATTGCACAACAAAAAACGGTTCAGCCAAATTGACTGAACCGTTAATTCGTACTATGTAATGCTCGGGTGACAGAAGTTTGAATATATCAAACTAACTTCACGAACTAAAAAACATTAGTTGTTGATGAGCTTATCTTCGTCAGACCAGCTGTAGAGCTTTCTAACTTCCTTACCGAATACTTCGGCAGGAGCTTCGGCAGCGAGCTTTCTCATAGCCTTGAAGTGAACCTGTGAACCGGCATCGCTCATGTCAAGGAGGAAGTCCTTAGCAAATGTACCGTCCTGAATGTCAGAAAGAACCTTTCTCATAGCCTTCTTAGTATCCTCTGTGATGATCTTTGGACCTGTGATGTAGTCACCGTACTCAGCTGTGTTAGAGATTGAATATCTCATGCCAGCAAAACCTGACTGATAGATAAGGTCAACGATGAGCTTCATCTCATGGATACACTCAAAGTATGCGTTTCTTGGGTCATAAC
>OCQC01001443.1_pt1 | contig 17404 bp, 17 predicted proteins | sample 1538401 | NCBI WGS metagenome assembly OCQC01 (sample SAMN04571689, study PRJEB22368) | human gut metagenome | biome: human gut; material: stool | host: Homo sapiens | place: Luxembourg | collected 2012-08-03 | reverse complement strand
CGAGCCCTTCGCACCCACGATGTAGGCGGCCCCAAATCCTAACGCAATGGCAATCAAGGTCAAAATCACGTAGACAGGCCAATGGCGCTTAATATACGAAAACACGTTGACTCCTTAGAGCTCCGCCTACGAACGGCGGATAACCTCGGTCACGACCTCGGATACCGTAGCAATGTTCGTCGGGTTGACATTGTGGGGCAGGTCGTCCTCGGTACGAGCGCAAGCCAGACGCGTGCCGTCCACGCCGGCGATGGTAAGGGCTCGGCGGCTCGCCTCGAGCGCGGCATAGGCATCGGTCTTGGCATAGGGCATCTCGAGCGCGCCACAATCGACATGGAACGACTTGCAGACCTTGCTGACCAGGTTCATGATGCGGCGATCGCCCTTGAGCAGTTGTTGTTCGCCCTCGACCGTCACAACCGAAAGCCTACCGGCGCCGACGGATTCAAGATTGATAAAGAATACGCCGCGGAGCTTATCGCGATGCGAAGCCAAGAAGGCCTTCATGCCGGCGCCATCACAATCCGAGGCGCCCGTTGCCACAAACCAGATATCGTGACCGAGCAGCTCATCATCGCCCATAGAGGCGACAGCCGAGAGCATATCTTCGGAAGAAGCGCCATCGGAAGACGTAGCGCCACCCTTCCAGCCATCGTTATCGTCCTCGAAGTTATCCCACGAACCGATACCGCGACCGGACTTTTTGGCATCGTAATCGTCTTCGACGCCCAGCCAGTCACTCATGCTGTCCTGCTCGTTTTTCTTTTTACGGCCGAACAGACCACCCAGGCCGCGCTTACGAGACTTGGGTGCCGCCGGGGCGGGAGCTGGAATGGTCTCGATCGGCTGCGCGCCCGGCGCAACGGGCATAGGAGGCGCAACGGGTGCCGATGTGGGTTCGGGACCTTGGGCGGTAGCAAAGGGGTCGTTGACCTGGGCAGAGGGATCGGGAAGGTCGAACAGCGACGTGCGAGACGCAACGTTTGCCTGCTTCATAGACGGCAGCGACGGATCGGGGACCGAAGCCAGCGGAGACGAGGAGGGTGCAGGCGCCGGTGCCGACGCCGGATCGGGAACATTCATCTGCGGACGCGGCGATGCCTGGGAGGAAATCTGGGCCATAAGGGAATCGACCGTTTCGTCCTGGGTGGGAGCGACATTGGCAACCGTGGCACCGGAACCACTCGGGGTCGGCATGGTGAAAATCTGCGTGGAATAAGGCCTCGACTCATCCGTCTCGGGAGTCTCGGAAACCGCAGGCACTTCCTCCTGCTCGACCTCGGTCGAATCACCTTGATCGGCTGCCACGTATTGCTCTTCGTCAGAGTTGACCTCAACGGACTCGTCCTCGGCTGCATCCTGAATTTCGGCAGCATCAATGGGCTCGTCATCGTCTGCCACGTCGTCCTGCTCATCGGAAGCAGGAAGGGGCTCGGCAATCGCGGTGCCTTGCTTTTCAAACGTTATCGTGGAATCGAACTGCGCGGCATCAAACGACATGGTGCTATCGACGTGCTGCTGGGCCTCGAAAGACGTTGTAGCTTCGGCGGCGTCGACGGGCGCGGACTGCATAGCCTCGTTCTGCTCGAACTCTTGCGCCGCGTGCTCACGTGCCGCCGCGGCTGCCTGCTGCTGAGCGATAGCCTCCTGCTCGGCAGCCTCGCGTGCGGCAGCGCGCTTCTCCTCGAAATCGTCGACAAACTTCTTGCCCTTTGCAAACGCACCCTTAAAGAAGTTGGAAGCGCTGGCGCCAATCGACGAGAACGCGGATGCAATGTCGGCATGCGGCGTTGCCGCGGGAATCTCGGCCGAGAAATCAGTATCGCTCTCGTAAGACACGCGCCTCGGTTGTTCAACGTAATCGTCGTCAGACTCGTCCGCAACGTCTTGCGCCGGTGCGGCGGGAGCCAAAATGTCCAGTCCTGCCGCGGGATCGAACGCGGACACCGCCTCGGGATCGGCAACGGCAGCGGTAACCGCGGCAGACTCATCATCCGCAGCGACAACGGGCGCAGGCGCAGCCACGACGGGGGCAGGCTCGGGCTCAAACGTTGGCTCCTCGCCCTCCTCGTAATCGAGCGTGCAGGACTCGGGAAGCATTCCGAGCGCACGGATGGCATCCGAACCAAAGCGGATGTTGCCGGCGGCGTTGCGATAGAGCTTGGGCTCGGGCTCGACCGCGGCAGGTTCCTCCGCCGACTCGGCAGCTGGAACCTCGTCATTGAACTCTTCGGCCTGGACAGCCTGATTCTGATCCTCGGGCACGATAGCGCCGATCAGCGTCTCGTCGGCAGATGCACCCTCAAAGCCCTCGATCTGCTCGTCGAAAGCCTCACCCTGTTCGGGCTCGGTCTGAGCGTCGGGAGCAATCGGCTGACCGAATTCGTCCTCGGCGTAGGTAGGCTCTTCATACTCGATGGTGTTGCCGTAGTCGTTTTGCTGCTGGGCCGCGGCATATTCCGCCGCTGCGCGCGCCATTTCCTCGGCACGACGCTTCTGCTCCCCAAAATAGGTATCGAACGGGACATCGTCGGGAAACTCGTTTTCGCCCTGGAAGGGAGCAACGTTGTCCATAACGCCGAGCATAGCGGCGACAGAAGACTTGTTGCACACCGCGCCGGACGTATAGGGAAGAATGTGGCGGTTAGAGATGATGTTTGCCGCGTTGGCAAGCGCAACGAGGGAAGCGAGGATCGCGACAATCCACAGCAGAACCTTGAGTGCGCCGGGGAGCGGCAGGATGCGCAGGATGGCAACGGCAGCGGGGGCAACCGTGGCAACGGGCAACAGCTTGGCGATGAGCGCACGATACGAAGCATAGGGCTCGCGGGCGAGCAGCTCAGCACGGGGAGAGTCGTAGTGTGCGACAACGACCACCGGGCGGTTGCGCGGAGACGCGAGCGGGCCCGAGGCCTTGTGGTAGGCGATGACATTTTGGCTCACGCCCGTCTTGCCCAGGCGCGAAACCACGGGATGCCCTGTGCGCTCGAGCACGTAGAGCACGGCACCGACAATAGCCAGCAAGGTGCCGACCAAGCCGATACCGCCGCCGATGCCCATCAGCAGGGCGCCGGCAAACGCAAGAATACCGGTAACGGCAAATGCCAACCTACTGGGCGCCGGGGCATTGAACTCCTGAACCTCGGGGTCAAAGCCGTGGTTGCGGAAGATCTGAGCGATATCTTCGGCAGCCAAGCGCTCTTCTTCGCTGCATGCCGGCGTAATGCCGGTGTTCTGCAGCAGGTGGTTAATATAGTTCTGGGTGTTCGCCATGTGCGCTCCACATCCATAATCCGACAAATAGGCCCAATGCATGCACATTAGAACCGTATATAGTCGAAAGTATACCCCGAGCGAGCGCAAACGACCGAATTCGGGCCATCTTAACGCCCCGAGCGGACAAGGATATAGCCTAATCTCCATATCGGACTAAAATCATGGCAGCAAACCACCTTCTCATGCGAGGACTCTATGACGGCAAGCGACACGACCGAGACAATTAAAAAGGGAAATTCGGAGCCCAGTTTCGATAAAACGGCTCAGCGCATCCTCAATCTTTTCTTTGTGCTCAATAGCTCCCCCGAACCGCTGACGACCGAGCAGATCGTCTTGGATTCTGACCTGGGATATGGCTCGGGCAATATCGACTCGGATAAGCGCAAGTTTCGACGCGATCGTGACAAGCTGCTCGAACGCGGCATCTTAATCAAGGAGGTTCGCCCCACCGGCGCGCAGGAGACCGAGGAAAGCTCGTGGACAATCGACCGCGAGCACACGTTTGCGGCAGGCGGCCTCATTACCGCAGACGACGCCGATATCCTGCTCAACGCCATCGACCAGACACTAGCGGCCGGCTCATCCACTTTTGCCGCACCGCTTGCCGATATTCGCTCCAAGATTGCTTATCTCACCGGCAGGACGACGGTAGACGAGGCGCCGATCAGCCGCTCTCCCACCGTCGATGCGGTTTGGAGCGCCTTTGCCGAGCGTTGTGCGCTGCGATTTTTATATCAGAACGGACGCGGCGAGCAGAAAGAGCGTACCGTCCGCGTCTACGGCATGTTCGAGCGCGAGGGCGTGGCGTATTTCTGCGGCCTCGACAATGCCACCGACGACATCAGGACATTCCGCTGTGACCGTATCGTTCGCGCATGGCGTCCTTCGAAGGCCTACGCCATCCCTGCGGACTTCAATCTCAACGACTATCTGTTCTTTGAATTCGATTTTGCCGACCGACCGCCCGTTGCAGCTACGTTCTCGTTCGCCCCTCAGACGCAGATCGATATGATCAACGGCCTCACGCGTGGGCGAGGTGAGCTCGCACACACCGATGCAGGATGGACCTGGACCGTTGACGTGCGCGACCTTGAAGCCGCCGCCTCATTTTGCATGGCCCACGCCATGGACGGCATGAGGCCCATGGCCCCCAAATCGCTCAAGCAGGCGTGGAACCACCTCATCGAAAGGACGGTGCACGAGTATGCCCGTGCGTAAACTCACCAGCGAGCAGAGACTCTCGCGCGCCATCGACATCATGGAAGCCCTCTACGCTGCCGGCGAGACCGGTATGACACGAGGGGATATCTGCAGCCGTTTTAATATCACGGGTGCGACGCTCGACGAAATTATCGATATCGTCTCGACCCTCGCTGACCGTGAGTCGGGAGCACGCATCATCTGCGAACGCCACGGCGAGTGCATCATCCTGACAGGCGATGCGGGGCGTGTGCTGCCCTTGCGCCTAAGTGCCGCCGAAGGTGCCGTGCTCAACCACGAACTCGAATCGATGGGAATCGACTCTCGGGCAGCAGAGCGTATCCGACACGCCCTCCTACCCGAGAAACTCGGCTACAACCAGCACGTCGTCGATACCGTTGCCCGAGGATCACACTGGCAACAGCTGAACTGCGCGATTCAAGACGGCGTGCGATGCCGCATCATCTACCGTTCGATGGACGACACACGACCGCGTGAGCGTCTCATCGACCCCCTGCGCATCGCGACGCATGGCGACCAAACATATCTGATTGCCTGGGATGTCGAAGTCGATGAGCAGCGCTCCTACCGCATGGACAAAATCGAAGGCCTTACCCTTACCGACGATTCTGTGGAGCGCCACGCGCCCGCGCCCGCATCCCTCCACGAATCCCTTTCCAAAGCGGAGCAGAGCGCAAAACTCCTCATGCCGCTCGACATGGCAGAGCGCCTAGACTGGGCCGGCATCATGTCGATTGAGCCAAACGGGGCAGACACGGCAACGGTGACCGTGCATTATGGGTCAGAGCACTGGCTGTTCTGCCAGGTAATCGCAGCGGGCGGGGTCATCCGCATACTGGATGACCCCGCCCTGTCAAAGCGTCTGTGCGATATGGCAAAAACCCTCGTTTGTCCGCTTTAGCGCCGCCGCTCGTGGCGTGCACGCCACAGTTGCAGATAGTGCCCAATCTGCGCCGATTCGATGCGCTGGTAGGAGCTCGTGGGCAGCGACGTTAAGAACTTCTTTCCGTAGCCCTTCGTCACCAGGCGCGGGTCGGCCAGAATCAGCACGCCGCAATCGGTCGACGAGCGGATAAGGCGGCCAGCCGCCTGCTTGACCTCGAGCACCGCCTCGGGCAGCGAATAGCGCGCCCAAGCGCGGTCTTCGCGCAGGTTGCGCTCGCACGAGAGCGGGTCCGTGGGGCTCGAGAACGGCAGCTTGGGAATGATGACGCAGCGCAGTGTCTCGCCGCTGGCGTCGAATCCCTCCCAGAAGGCCTTAAGAGCAAAAAGCGACGAGGTCGGCTCGTTGATAAACCGGTCGCGCAGGCGACGAGGAGACGAGTTGCGCTGCTGGCAGTTGAGCTCCAGACCCGCACGGGCCATCTTGGGCTCAACGCGGGCGTACAGGTCTTCCATGTCGCGCCGATTGGTAAACAGTGTGAGCACCGATCCGCCCATGGCAAGATGGGCGTCGACCAGCACGCGCTCGAGCGCCGTAAGATAGCTCTCACGATCGCGCGGATCGGGGATATCGCCCGCAACGACTACAGCCATGTTCGAATCAAAGTCGTAGCTCGAGTCCAAGTGCAGCGATGAGGATGTTGAAGCACCGATGCGATCGAGGCCGACCGCGTGGTTAAAGTGTTCAAAGCTTTTGGACACCGTCATGGTCGCCGAGGCAAAGATGGCCGTGTGAATCTCGGGCAGCCACTCGGTCGCCAAGGGCTCGCCAATGTCGATGCGCTCTGCGGTCATTGACTCTCCGCCGGCACGCAACCTGCGATTGACCTGCAGCGAATACACGTAGTGTTCATCGGTGCCATCAATGATGAGTTTGAGGTTCTCGGCCAGCTCGTGCAGGCGGCGCGAGATATCACCCAGGTCGACAACAACCTCGGGCTTGTCGGCGGCGACGGCTTGCACCAGCGCGTCGACGCTCTTGTCAGCCTGTTCCAATGTGTCGATGGCAGCGTAGGCCGACTGTAAGAAATCATGCCAGTCGTCAGATTCGCGCAGCTCGGGGCCAATCCATAGATTGGCATTGTCATAACCCCCGCGGGCACGGCGGCCGAGCTCGCGAACGCCGTCGAACACGTCGGCGATTGCCATGCTCGCGCGCGCAACTGTCGACGTCGCCTTGGCAGTAAGGCCCAGATAGAGCGTAGAGCCCTCGGAGGTTGCCAAATCACGGGAGACCTGGCTTAGCGCACCGGTGCTCGAGCCACCCAGGCGCTCAAACAGAACGCGTGATTCGTCCGCCGACACCACGCGCGCCCACTGACGGCGCGCCTCGCGCTCGATAGAATGAGCCTCGTCGATTACCCAATGACGAATCGGAGGCAAAATCCTGCCCTCGGCCGCAACATTGCGGAACAGCAGGGAATGGTTGGTGACCACCACATCGGCATGCGCCGCACGACGGCGAGCGCCGTGGACCAAACATTTATCAGGGAAAAACGGGCAGAGGCGACGAGCACACTCGCGCGAGGCCGTCGTAAAGTCGGGGCGGTTGACGCTGCGCCACCGAATGCCGAGCGAGTCGAGGTCGCCATCGGCTGATTGGCAGACGTGCGCCATAATGACCGCGACCGCCGTGAGCGTGTCCGCCGGATCGCGCTTGGTGGTAATCTCGACCTGGCCGCGGCTCATGCGCTCAAGTTTGCGCAGGCACGGATAGTGGTCATAGCCCTTGAGAGCGCAAAATGACAGGCCACCGTCCAGTTGCTCGGCAAGTTTTGGCAGCTCATGGTACATGAGCTGGTCGGCAAGATTGTTCGATTTGGTCGCAATACCAACCGTGATGTTGTTACGGCGTGCTGCCTCGGCAAAAGGCACCAGATAGGCCATCGATTTGCCGACGCCCGTGCCCGCCTCAATTACACGATGAGTGCCCGTGACCAGCGCATCGCGGACCTCGAGCGCCATCGAGATCTGCTCATCACGCGGCTCGTAGGTGGGATACATGCGATTGACCAGGCCACCTGGCGCATAGTCTGCCTCAATCTCCTCACGACTCGGCATCTTGAGTACCGGCAGTTCGTCGGCGTCCACCCGATCGTCGGCGCGATCGGCCTTGAGAACGTCAGCACGAGCGGCGCTGAGAGAGAAGATAGAACCAGGGTTCTGCCCCGCCAAGAATGAGAAGATAGGACGATAGGACCAAGGCACGTCCGGATGCATGTCGGCTAGGCGCGCCATGAGGCCCTGGGGCAAGTCGGTGAGTGCCACGAGCAACACGCGCCATACACCACACAGGGCGTCGACGTCGGCATTGGCACGGTGTGATACCGAGTCACAGCCAAACAGATCGGCCATAAAAGACAGCTTGTGCGAGGCCAGGCGCGGAAGCGCGATGCGCGACAGCGCCAGCGAATCGATCCAAATATCGCTCACGTTGACGCCGCCTTTGACCGACTCGATAAATGAGCGATCGAACGTGGCGTTATGTGCGATCACCGGGCAACCACCGACAAAATCGGCGAGAGCGGCCACGGCCTCAACGGCCGACGGGGCATCTGCCACATCGGCATTTGTAATGCTCGTGAGCTCGGTAATCTCGGCGGGAATCAGCTGTTTGGGATGCACGAAGGTATCGAAGCGGTCGACGACCTCGCGGCCCGAAAGGCGGGCCGCCGAGACCTCGATCAGCTCATTGTCCTGCACCGAAAGACCCGTGGTCTCGGTATCGAGGACGATCACATCTTCCTCGATAAGGCCGAAGGACTGTGTTTTGGCGCGCTCGGCAAGCGTGGCATAGGAGTCGATGACAAACTGCGGCGTTCCTGACGAAACCGCGTCCTCGATTAGCATGCAATGCCCGCTCGACGAAGGCCCATACGGATCAGGCTGTCACAGACCTGCGGGAACGTCATGTCGTCGGTGTGGCGAATCTCATCCGGATACAGCGACGTATCGGTCATGCCGGGAATGGTATTGGTCTCGAGGATAACGGGGCCGTCCTCACTCACAATAAAGTCGCTGCGCGAGATACCCAGGCAACCGAGGGCCTTGTGAGCGGCGCAGGCAAACTCCTTAGCGCGAGCGTAATTCTCGGGTGAAATCTGCGCCGGAATGCGATGGATGTCCGTAGGGTCGACATATTTCACGTCCAGATCGTAGAACTCGCAGTCCTCGGGCTTACGAATCTCGACAATCGGCAGAGCGCGCACGTCATCTTCCCCGTATACGCCGACGGTGATCTCGGTACCCTCGATGCACTTCTCGACCAGCACTTTGTCGCCGTACTCAAACGCCTTGGCGATTGCCGCGGGCAGCTCGGAGGGCTCATGGACCAGGGAAATGCCATAGCTGGAACCGTTGACGGCCGGCTTCACAAAGCAGCGCTCGCCACAAACCTCGACGATATGATCGATATCGACTTCATCGCCCACCTCGAGCGCAAGGCCGGGGGCAATGGGAATGCCCGCCTTGGCGTACAGGAGCTTAGAGACCTCCTTGTCGGCACCGCAGGCGCTGGCAAGCACGCCCGAAGCCGTGTAGGGGATACCCAGGGTCTCCATGGCGCCTTGCATGGCGCCATCCTCGCCGCCGGCACCGTGCATGGCGATAAACGCCACGTCAAAGCCGCCGGTCGCCATGGTTACCATAAAGTCATCAGCGGCCGTGTCGAGCAGCTCCACCGAAGTGTAGCCGGCCTCCTTCAAGGCAACCACGACGTTCTTTCCCGAATTGAGCGAGATCTCGCGCTCGGCGGAATGACCGCCCGCCAAGACCGCTACGTGCATGTTCTCTAGGCTTTTACCCGGCATGGGCAGACTCCTCCTCTATAATTTCTGCAGCTGATACCATATTGTAGCGATACCCTCTACGTTTCCCCAAAATCGAAAGGCTTCCATGAATCCCAGGACTAAATCTCAGGACATTCGCGACTTGAGCCAAAACGATATTCGCGAGCTCGTGGCCGAGCTTGGCCAGCCCGCCTTCCGCGCGAAGCAGCTCATCGAATGGGTCTTTGAGAAGAACGTTTGTTCGTTTGACGATATGACCAACCTTCCCAAGGCTTTCCGCGAGCAGCTTAAAGAGGCTTTTGCCTTTGACACGCCGACTGAACTCACCAAGCAGGTTTCCAAAGATGGCTCTCGCAAATATCTGCTCGAGTACCACGACGGCGTTTCCGTCGAGACCGTCGGCATGCCCCGTCGTAACAAGCTTTCCGTCTGCGTTTCCACCCAGGCAGGCTGTGGCATGGGCTGTGCCTTTTGCGCTACCGGTCTCAACGGCCTCAAGCGCTCTCTGACCGCTCAAGAAATCGTCGACCAGGTACTTCATGTATCCAACGACTTTGGCGAACGTGCCACGAGCGTTGTCTTTATGGGCCAGGGCGAGCCGTTTGCCAACTACGACGAGGTTCTCAAGGCGCTGCGAATCCTCAACGACCCCGATGGCATCGGTATCGGCGCTCGTCACCTCACTGTCTCTACCAGTGGCGTTATTCCCGGTATTCGCAAATTTGCCGACATCCCTGAGCAGTTCACGCTTGCCGTTTCCTTGCATTCCGCCATCCAGTCGACGCGCAATAAGCTCATGCCCGGTGCTAAGAAGTACACGCTGCTTCGCCTTCACGAGGCGCTTCAACTCTACACCGAGAAGACTGGCCGCCGCCCGACCTATGAGTATGCCATGATCGAAGGCGTCAACGATACGAATCCCGAGATGCAGGCGCTCTGCGACTTCTGCGAGGGAACGTTGTGCCACGTTAACCTGATTCAGCTTAACGACATCGAGGGCAGCCCGCTCAAGCCGTCGCCGATTCATAAGGTTGAGGATCTTCAGCGTCGTCTTGAGTCCCGTGGCATCGAGACCACGATTCGTAACTCCCGTGGTAACGATATTGACGCCGCTTGCGGACAGCTGAAGCAGCGCTTCAAAGTTCAGAAGAACGCATAGGGGAGTCGCACCCCAAAACGTTTCATGTGAAACATCGAACGGCCACGGTTGCAGGAAATGCAATCGTGGCCGTTTCATTTATTGACCTTAATTTTGAATCAGCTGCTACTGGTCCCATTTTTACGGCCAAAATACGGGGTCCTTGTCTCGTGAATCAGACAAGGACCCATCAAAATATACTAAGTAATTGTTAGGTACCTAATAGCCTACATTTTCCCATTGGTTGCTAACCCAACCTTGATTAATCTTAGGATTCTTCGTTACCTGAGCTGTACGCATGGCAACATCTTCTGTCATAACATTCATTTTCTTCTTGGAAGTATCGACGATATCTTGCGCGCCTCGAAGCAGACGACCTCGAAGTTCATCGTCTGTCGCGATCTTATATCCAGCAAAGGCACCAGCTGCGACAGTCGTCGCCAATGCAATCGCAGTTAAAATCTTATTCCTCATCTTGGCCTCCTTGATCAAACTGAATCATTTCGCCAAGAATACGAGAGAGCTCTTCCTCGTCTTTAAACTCAATCTCAATCTTATTCTTTCCACGCGAGCTCTTCACACGCACGTTGGTATTAAAAACCTGACGAAGCACGCGGGCAGCCTTTTTAAAAGACTGAGGCGTTGCAGGCCTCGGCTTCTTAGGTGTCTCTCCGGCAGAAAACAACGGAGCGAGATTTTCTGTCGCTCTTACGGAAAGGCCCTCTGCAACAACCTTCTCTGCAAGTCGAATTCGAGCGTCCTCATATGGAACTGCAAGAATAGCACGCGCATGACCAGCAGTAAGTTTGCCCTCAAAAATCATCTGCTGAATAACTTCAGGGAGATCGAGAAGGCGCAGCGAGTTTGTAATTGCAGAGCGTGACTTGCTTACCGCCCTCGACAATGCCTCCTGGGTCATACCGCTGGCATCGATGAGCTGTCGATAGCCCTTAGCCTCTTCAACGGGATTCAGATCAGAACGTTGAAGGTTTTCGATAAGAGCAAGAGCCAGCATCTCTTCATCGTTAACATCTTTAATGATGACAGGCAGTTCCTCAAGACCAGCAAGCTTTGAAGCTTGGTAACGACGCTCACCAGCAATGATCTCATAGCCGTTTCCATGCTTGCGAACCAAAAGCGGCTGCAAAACGCCATGTTCTTGGATTGACTCGCTCAACTCGCGAAGTTCAGTTTCGTTAAAGTGAATTCGCGGCTGATTAGGGTTGGGAACGATATCCTCAATAGGTAGTTTTGTTTCAGATGCAGCATTTGAAGCCGATGCAGCCGAACCGCCGGTCTCATACTCGGCCTCTGAGACCAAAGCATTGAGTCCACGTCCCAATCCGCCACGTTTCTTTACACTAGGCACGCTTGATCACCTCTTTTGCAAGGTTCATATATGCTTTTGCACCCTTATTTTGAGGTGCATAGGTAATTACCGGTTCTCCAAAAGACGGAGCTTCGGAGATTTTAACCGTACGGGGGATTAGCGTCTTAAACGCCTTATCACCAAAGTACGATTGAACCTCCTCAACAACCTGATTCGATAGTGAAGTACGCGAGTCATACATGGTCATAAGCACACCATAGGTGTCTAAGCCCTTGTTAAGACGTGATTTAACCATCTTCATAGACTCAAGCAGCTTCGTAACGCCCTCGAGTGCGTAATACTCGCACTGGATCGGAATCAAAACGCTATCCGCTGCGGTCAAGGCGTTGATAGTAAGCAGGCCAAGCGAAGGAGGACAGTCAATGAAAATAAAATCGAACTCGTCCTGAATCGGCTCAAGCAAATCTTTGAGGCGGGTTTCACGTGCAATTGCGCTTACAAGCTCAATTTCAGCGCCTGCAAGCTGAATTGTAGCTGGAATTACGAATACCTTTTTGCAATTTGTATCAAGAACGAGTGATTCTGCCGGCACATCATTCAACAATGCATCATAGATGCAGTGATCAAGGTCTTCTTTTTCAATTCCGAATCCACTGGTGCTGTTTCCCTGCGGATCAAAATCGACAATCAGTGTCTTACGACCCTGCTCACCCAGTGCCGCTGCAAGGTTTACAGCCGTCGTTGACTTACCGACGCCGCCTTTTTGATTGATGATTGCAATGATACGCGTGTCTTTTGCGCTCTTAGAACGCTTAACGTCGCGAAATCCCACGGTCCCTCCTGGTGTGTATTAAGGCTGTCAAACGGAGGATGTTTCACGTGAAACATTCCGAATCGATATCAACCGCCATGTTTCACGTGAAACACTGCAAGTTGTTAGTATCCATTATGTTTCACGTGAAACATCTAGGCAAGCGGATTCTTCTTTGCCACGCCATTTGCACGAGGCAATGAGACGGATGCAGGATGACTCTTCTTAAGAACAATGAACTCCCTGTGACCCAAGCCTTCAGGCAAATCAATTGCGTCATTCAGAAGCAAAGTGAAGCCGCAAATCTTAGCTGCTGACATGCCGGAAGCAAGCTCCTCATCCGAAGGATTGCCCTTGGTTATAACAAATAGCCCTCCATCCTTCAGATACGGAGCCGCATACTCAACAAGAATCGCTAGAGGGGCCAGTGCGCGGGCGGTTACAACAGAGAACTGCTTCTTATGGCTTCGAGCATATTCTTCAAGACGATCATGAACCGCATGAGCATGTTTCAATCCAAGAGCATGGACAAAGGAATTAACCGCATCAACCTTCTTGCCAACAGAGTCAATATAAGTAGCTTTACGATGCGTGGTTATGGTTAATGGAATACCAGGGAAGCCCGCACCTGTTCCCATATCGAGCAAAGCTCCCTCAGGAGCCTTGTTGATATAGGGGAGCAAAACAAGTGAGTCGAGGATATGAAGTACTGCAGCATCTTCTACGTTAAGAATACGGGTGAGATTGGTTGTCTTATTTGTTTCTAGAACCAAATCCAAATGCTGAATACATTTCCTCAGCTCAACATCAGTTACGCTCAAGGAATACTCTTTGCAATAGGAAGTTAGACGCCTCAACATCTCGTCAGCCTGCTGATCAGTAAGTACTAACAACGAAAGCTCCTTTCTGACAAAAATCAGTGTATCGAGAACTTTTGACAAAAAAAGGGGGACGTGGAAACCACGTCCCCTAAGCATAAGCTCGAGTAGATTATCGAGCAACAATCACCACATGGCGATCAGGGTCAGAACCCTCAGAATGAGTATCGACAGCATCATTGCCACGAAGTGCAATGTGAACCAGTCGGCGCTCATAGGCATTCATGGGCGGAAGCGAAACACTCTTATGAGTGCGGATGGCACGCTCGGCAGCAGACTGAGCCATGGAGGCAACCTTGTCCTGACGGCGGCTCTTGTATCCCTCGACGTCAACTACAACCGGATATCTAAAGCCAAGCTTGCGGCTCACCAGCAAAGAGAACATAACCTGAAGGGCATCAAGAGTGCGACCATGACGGCCAATGAGAACAGCAAGGTCGGGAGCCGTTACATCCAAAATCAGCTCACCCTCGTCGCCCTCATACTCATCGATAGGAGAGTTGGCGGCATCGAAGTGCGAAAGGATGGAACGCAGGATGGAAATCGCAACATCGGCAATGGTGTCGAGCTCCTCATCGGTCAGCTCTTCACCAGCCTTGTAGCGCTGTGCAATCTCGGGATAATCGCCCGCGACCTGCGGGGCAACCTCCTCAAGCATATCCTCGATGATCTCTTCAGACATAACGTACTCCAAAAGTTAGGTACCTAAATAAGATTGATATCCCACTACTTCTTCTTGTGCGGGCGCGGCTTCTTCTCTCGACGAGTGACCTCAACCTGCAGCGGAGCGTTCTTAAGACGCTCCTCCTCATCGGCCTTCGCCTTGTCGATGACCTTCTGCGTCACAAAAATCTGCTGGATAACCTGCCAAGCAGACGAGACGTCGTAGTACAGCAGAACACCAACGGGAAGGCTCCAGCCCATCCAAAGCATCATGACCGTCATGACAACGGCCATCATACGCATGCTCTGAGCCTGCTGGCCGGTCTGGTTGCGCGACATATAGAGCTGCGGAATCAGGGTCAGGACGGCGAACAGGATCAGGCAAACCAGCGCAGGCAGTGCAACCATAAAGCCATCGGCAAAGGAAGCACTCGGCGTGGTGGTCAGGTCGGGCAGGATGTTGAAGAACGAGAACGTGCCGTCGTTAAAGTACTGCGGCAGGTTGCGCAGCAATGTAAACAGGGCGAACAGGATAGGCATCTGAATCAGCAGCGGCAGACAGCCAGCCATGGGGTTGAACTTGTTCTCGCTGTAGAACTTCTGCATCTCCTCGGCCTGACGCTGGGGATCGTCGGCATAGCGCTCCTGGATCTCGAGCATCTTGGGCTGCAGCACCTGCATGCGAGCCGTCGACTTGGTCGACTTGAGCATGAGCGGCGTCAGCAGCAGACGGATGATGACCACCAGGATGATGATGGACAGGCCCCAGTCGACCGCAAAGGTCTGGATGAGCTTGAGCAGCTCGAAAAGGATGTTAACGATCCAATCCCACATGTAAGTTTTCCTCCGATAGCGAGTGCCCGCTAGGGCACAGGGTCATAACCGCCGACGTGCAGGGGATTGCAACGAGCGATGCGCCTCACGGCAAGCCAGCAGCCTCTCAAAACACCGTACTTCTCAATCGCCTGGATGGCGTATTGCGAGCACGTTGGGTAATAAATGCAGGCGTCAGGCAATAAGGGCGAAATAACCTGTTGATATATGCGAATAGGAGCGATGGCAACACGTCGCAAAACGTGATTGCTCATCGCTCCTCCCCGGCAACTCCGGCGCGCTTCATAAGCGAACGCAACGCCTTGTCCATCTCCTGCGGCGAGGAAACCCTCGTCTTGGGAGTTGCAAACAAGATGATGTCATAACCCGCAACGGGAAATCCACAGCTGCGGGCGGCCTCGCGAATCACACGCTTAGATCGGTTGCGCACGACGGCACAACCGAGTCGCTTAGCACCAACGAAGGCGACCCTTCCGGAGTCGCCTTCGCCAACCGATTCACATATGGTCATTCGAATCAGAGGGTGATTGAAACGACGCCCCTGACTGAACACATGCTCGAAATCTTGCCGAGACTTAATAGTCTTCATGCGAGATGTGTGTATCGCTGCTAGACAGTGAGACGCTTGCGGCCCTTGGCGCGACGACGGGCGAGCACGGCACGACCACCCTTAGTGGCCATACGGGCACGGAAGCCATGGGTCTTGGCACGCTTACGCTTATTAGGCTGATACGTACGCTTCATCTTAAGTTCCTCCTGCTGCATTTCGAGTGTCCGCGGGGACGCGGACGCAGATATAGACACGTGAGCTTGAAGATTGTAGGGAAATCAATGTTCAAATGTCAAGAAATCAAAGGTAAAAGGTTGCGCAGTTCACACGGTTCCCCCATAAGCACAACCGAAATTTGCGCCTCATGGCAACCTTTCACGATATTTCATCGAGTTTTCAACAGGTCATGTTGGCAATGTTGAGAACTTTTCACCCGTTTTCCAAAGTTTTCAACAAGTTTTGAAAAGTTGTCGAAAGATGAGAAACGTTGCACGGTGAGCTACTATTTGTTCGAAACCTTTTGAAAGATTGCGAGCGGCATGTCTGACGACTTTTACACCATGGTCGATTCCGGAGACCCGGCACCCGACAACGAGCACATCACCGGCGTGCGCGAAGAGCGTGCGGAAGGCGAGCAGACGACCACGCAGGCGCCAAAAGCCATGTACGCCGCGCGCATCGCCGTCTATGACGACATGCTGTCGACACCGCGGGTGATCGTCATTGATCCGCAAGATGTCCGCACGTATTTGGAAGAGACGACCAACACCGTCTACCAGTGCATGAAAGAACAAGGTGGCCATATCTCGCTCATGGTCATCCGCGAGATTGTCGAAAACTTTATCCACGCACACTTTGCCGAGCCCATCATCTCGATTCTGGACGGCGGAGACACCATCCGCTTTGCTGACCAAGGACCCGGCATCGACGACAAGGAACGTGCTTTCGACTTCGGCGTTACCAGTGCAAACAGCAAGATGAAGCGCTATATCCGTGGAACCGGAGCAGGGTTTCCCATGGTGCAGGAGTATTTGGAAAACGCCGGCGGTGCCGTATCCATCGAGGACAACATGGGCAACGGCACCGTGGTTACGGTAAGCCTGAACCCTAAACGCGTGCAGGAAATCGAGCGTGCCGGCGGACGCGGCGCTGCCGTGCGGCCCGAGACGGAGCAGCCCACATATCCCCTGCCGGGAGCTTTTGCGCAGCAGCCCGTGGCAGCAGATGCAGCCCCCCGTGGGACAGATGCAGCAGCCCGGAATGCTTCCCACACAAGAACCCCAGGCGGCATCTATGTCGATGCCGCCAAACATGCCAGAGGCCATGCCGCTGGCTGATCAGGATGCAGCAGCAATGCAGCAGGCGACGGGGGCGCCGGGTGGCCAGCAAATGGGCTATCAGCCGTACCAACAGGGATATCCATATCAGCAGATGCCGCCACTGGGGTATGGCCAGCAGTTCCCGCAGCAGTACCAGCAGGGATATCAGCAGCCGTACCAGCAGATGCCGCAGCAGCAGTACAACCCCTGGGCCCAGCAGACGCCTCCGCAGCCTTACCAACAGTGGCCTCAAAGTTTTCAACAGCAAATGCCGCCGACGCAGAGTTCTCAACAACCAGCAGCTCAAATGATGTATCCTAATGCAGTAAATCAGTATGCACAGCCACAACCGGACGTGTTCGTAAGCGATCGCGGCAACGCCGCGCTGGGCTATCTGGCGCAAAATCAAGCGTGCGGCGCAACCGATCTTGCGAGGGCGTTTGGAAACTCGGCCCCCACTTGGTCACGCACGCTCAATGACTTGGCGCAGGCCGGCTTGGTCATCAAGCATGGCCAGAAATACCATCTGACCGAACTCGGCGCCGCTCGCGTGCGAGCTCAGAGCTAAAGAACGGGAGAGACAGTGGACGAGGAAGCAAGCATCATCCTGGGGGATGCCATCGCCTTTTGCCAGCGCGACGGCCAAGATGCACG
>OCQC01001433.1_pt1 | contig 17503 bp, 11 predicted proteins | sample 1538401 | NCBI WGS metagenome assembly OCQC01 (sample SAMN04571689, study PRJEB22368) | human gut metagenome | biome: human gut; material: stool | host: Homo sapiens | place: Luxembourg | collected 2012-08-03 | reverse complement strand
GTAACAGTTCAGCCAAAAAAAGATAAGTCAATAATACACGAGCTTGCTCGATGTATTATTGGCTTGTTTTTTTGGGCGGAATAGCCTTAATCAGTGAAAGAATAAATCAACTATTGTTATGACACAAAAGCGACCATCCTGTAAAGAATGGCCGCTTAAGTCTTTAATATATATTTGGGAAAATATTAATATGAAAGCAAAATTTAGTTGTTACTTATTATACTTCAAATAATAAATCACCATATGATGGTACAGGCCAGAATTCCTGATCTACTATCATCTCTAACTCATCAATTGGTGCACGAAGTTCTTCCATTGCAACAAATACAGTATTCTTAAAGAATAATGCCTGCTCCTGTCCCTCTTCTTTTTCTGCTGCCTCAGCATTAACTTTTTCAAGATTTGCAAGAGCTTTCTGTGCTTTAGCAAGAAGTGAAGAACACTTTGTAAGAAGCTCAGTCTGTACTGACACATCTGCCGCTGCACAAGCTGCAGTCACCGTGTTTACTGAATCTGCAAGACTTGTTACATATGAGATAACAGCCGGGATAAACTGTTTTCCAGCCATATCTATCATTGTCTTTGCTTCGATGTTTATTGTCTTTGAGTAATTCTCATAATTAATCTCAGCTCTTGATTCAAGCTCAGCTTTTGAAAGTACATTCTGTCTCTCAAAGAGTTCGACTGTCTTGTCTGTCACAAGATAAGGAACAGCTTCTACCATAGATTTAACATTTGGAAGTCCGCGTTTCTCAGCTTCTGCAACCCACTCATCAGAATATCCGTCACCGTTAAAAATAACTCTCTGATGCTCTGTAATAGCTTTCTTGATAACCTCTTTTACTGCTTTATTGAAATCATCAGCCTTTTCAAGTTCATCTGCAAACTGCTGTAATGTATCAGCAACAATAGTATTAAGTACAAAGTTTGCACCTGCGATAGACATTGATGAACCTAACATTCTGAACTCAAATTTATTTCCTGTAAATGCGAATGGTGATGTACGGTTTCTGTCTGTTGCATCTTTCTTAAGTACAGGAAGTACATGAACACCTGTATCAAGCTTGCTGCCCTGGATTGATGATGAAACATCACCTCTTACGATCTGCTCAACAACATCTTCAAGCTGCTCGCCGAGGAAAATAGAAATAATTGCAGGAGGTGCCTCATTTGCACCGAGTCTGTGATCATTTCCGGGATTTGAAGCCGAAAGTCTGAGAAGTTCTGCATTCTCATCTACTGCCTTGATGATAGATGCAAGGAAGAGAAGGAATATCTTATTCTCATGTGGTTTCTTGCCAGGGTCAAGAAGATTTACTCCTGTATCTGTAACAATTGACCAGTTGTTATGTTTACCTGAACCGTTTACTCCCGCAAATGGAGCAGACACTCAAGGTTATGTCTCTTTGCAACTTTTTTCATAATCTCCATTACAAGCTGGTTATGGTCTGTTGAGATATTTGCCGTTGTGAAGATAGGTGCCATCTCGTGCTGAGCCGGAGCAACCTCGTTATGCTGTGTCTTAGAAAGGATTCCAAGTTTCCAAAGTTCTATGTTAAGGTCTTTCATAAATGAGGCGATACGCTCTTTGATAGCACCAAAGTAATGGTCATCAAGTTCCTGTCCCTTAGGAGCAGATGCACCGAATAATGTACGTCCTGTAAAAATAAGGTCTTTACGCTGTAAGTATTTGTCTCTGTCAACAAGGAAATACTCCTGCTCAGGTCCTACCGAGCATGAAACCTTTTTAACATCATCCATACCAAACATCTTTACGATACGAACTGCCTGTTTGCTGATAGCTTCCATTGAACGAAGAAGCGGTGTCTTTTTATCAAGTGCCTCACCTGTGTACGAGCAGAATGCTGTCGGAATACAAAGTGTTACACCTGCTGCATCCTCCTGAAGGAATGCAGGTGATGTACAATCCCAAGCTGTATATCCTCTGGCTTCAAATGTTGCACGAAGACCACCTGATGGGAATGAAGATGCATCCGGCTCCCCTTTAATAAGCTCTTTTCCCGAAAATTCAAGAACAGGTTTGCTCTCTGATGCAGGACTGAGGAATGAGTCATGCTTTTCAGCGGTAACACCTGTCATAGGCTGGAACCAGTGTGTATAATGTGTAGCACCATGCTCAAGTGCCCACTCTTTCATCGCATGAGCAACGACATTCGCAATCTCAATATCAAGATCTGCTCCGCTCTCAAGCGTTTTCTTCCAAGATTTATATACATCTTTTGGAAGTTTAGCCTGCATTACTTCATCATTAAATACATCTTTCCCAAAAACCTGTTCGATAACATTATTTTCCATTTCGTTACCTTCCTTTCATATTAATATTTTAATATTCATATAACAGTCAAAAGGTTTTTCCTTAAAACTATTTTTATATGATGTCCGGAACAAAAATCATTTTGACCCTTGCATCATTATATAAAGTGTCCGGAATAATTATGTCATTCCTATGCTGTCACCCGGACACCATATAAGTTGCGGTACAGCTTATGTCATTCATTCTAGTAAAAAAGGCGCACTCAATTATTTTAATTGAGAACGCCCTTGTTCTGTACTTCTTTATCAACTGTTTTGAAGTATATCACACTAACTTTGATTTGAAAAGACTTTTATTGCATATTTTTACTTTTTTGACATATTGCATATTCCATTTTCAAAAGCACAGTAAACTTTTGTAATAATTCTACAATTTTTGACATTTATCTGCTAAACAGTATCTCTCAGATATATTGTCACTCCTTATACCTACTGTACAGCAGGCATCGGCTTGTTTAGTTTAAAGTTTTCAAAGATAAATACCTAAATTCTATACACCTATATAATCAAACATATCAAACCGCACCGCATTCCTACAGTCTTTTCCATCACCGCTTGCATAAAGTGCAATATAATTTCCCGTAAACCTTCCTCCAACTTCCGTTGTGAGATAATCAGCTTCACCCTCTCCTGCTTCAAGCCACTCTCCATCCTCCTTATAGCTAAAGCAGTAAATATTTTCTCCGTTTTCACCCTTTAACGCTTCAAGTCTCATGTAAACGCTGTCATCGGCGAGTCTTGATATTCTGTCCTCTCTGATAAGCGAACCTATCCTTCTTCTGAACATAAGCCATCTTTCTCCATCAAGTACAGATGTAAAAAGTTCATAGTGATGTTTGCTGTTCATATATATTGTAAAACCTGCTTCGCTGCCATCCTCCATATTGGCAAAATCAATATATGTTTCTGCCATAAACTCGTGATGCTTTTGCCTGTAACCGACCCATGCAATTTCACCACTTGAGATTATCGGCTCTTTTGTTCCGTATAATAAAAGACCTTTTGTCTTATCCAATACCGCATATTTAGATGTCGTGTTATAGATAAAATTCCAATCTTTTTTCAATGCATCACCATCAAATTCATCATGAAAATGTTTTCCCTCATCAGTCTGAGATTTCTGCATTACTCCATCAAACAATTTTCTGTCAGATGATATTCTCTCATCAAGCAGACCATTTCTTCCTATAACAGGCCAGCCCTTATCGTCCCACTCTACAGGCACAAGAAATGTCTCTCTCCCAAGATTGTGTTTAAACGGATATGTGATAGGACGGTTTGCAAGACAGACTCCCCACCAGTCACCGTATTGGTCACAGACTATATCCATATGACCTGTTCCTTTTATTGGAAGTGATGTAGACCTGTTGCTAAAAACCGAATTTCTCGAACACGACTCATATTCTCCCCATATATTTCTGCTTCTTGCTACTGTTATCATATGGCAAAATTCCGTACCGCCCTCCGATATAAGCAGATAATACCAGCCATTTATCTTATAAATATGTGGTCCCTCTGGGTCATTCCCGCCTGTACCGTACCATATAAATTTTTTTCCGGAAACCGTTTTGCACGAAATATCAACAACTTTTCCATTTTCATCATACTTATACGCAAATTCAAGCTCGCTCATAAAAATCCCATTATCAAATGCTCCCGTATAATATACCTTTCCGTCATCGTCAAAGAAAAGTGAAGAGTCTATTCCCGGTAAATCGATAAAAACCGGGTCCGACCATTCACCGTACGGATCATCAGTCCATACGATAAAATTTCCATCGTCCTTACTGCCATATGCAACATTTGTTGAGATAACATAAAAAATACCGTCATGGTATCTTATTGTCGGTGCATATATGCCAGCGCAGTTTTGCACTCCCTGTCTCAATGCAAGTTGTCCGGGTCTTGATATACAGTGACCTGTCTGCTCCCAGTTTATCAAATCTTTGCTGTGGAATACCGGAATCCCCGGAAAATACTCAAATGAACTGTTCACAAGATAGAAATCATCACCCACTCTGCATATACTTGGGTCAGGATAAAACCCTGAAATTATCGGATTTACATACTCCATATCTTTTTCCTCACTTCCTTTAAGATATACTCCCGGCACTTTCTCAAAACAAAAAATTCCGAGAGCACATTAAGCTTTTATATTTATTTACAAATAAAGCAGCTGTGACACACACCTGCAAACACCTATAATCCTATTGACGGTGCTTTATGTGTCAAGCGGATATTAGTAATCCTCTCTGCTGCCTGCTCATAGCATAACAAAATAAATTTTCTCACATTTTTAATATTTATACAACATATACTTTCAGCCACATATTACATTATACTTTCAGCTATGTGCTTTGACATACTCCCCACTGTATATCAAAGCATTTTAGTTTCTCTGTATATTCAAATTGCACTTTCTATATATACTGTATCATACTTTTTACATGACACATTCTGCCTTATATGTTATCGTTCACATCTGTAATTCGACATCAGCGATTACTTGCTTGAATTTATTTTTCCGTCATGGTAAAATCATATAGTATAATATTGATTTGTGTTATGATCAAATAGTAGAGCGGATTGTGAACATCCACTTGAATAATAAAAAATATTAAAAATAAATACAAGATTGGAGACTTTATTATGGGAAAAAAAATTGTTGTAGCACTCGGACACAGTGCACTTGGAAAAACATTTCCGGAACAGAAAGAAGCAGTTAAAAACGCTGCATCAGCTATAGCTGATCTTGTGGAAGCAAAATATGATATAGTCATTACTCACAGCAACGGTACCCAGGTCGGTATGATACATTCTGCAATGAGAGAGTACAGCCGTCTTGAGCCTACAAACACTGTCGCTCCTATGTCTATATGCAGTGCCATGAGTCAGGGGTACATAGGTTATGACCTCCAGAATGAAATAAGAACAGAACTTTTAAACAGAGGCATCTACAAGCCGGTGTCTACAATTATCACACAGGTAAGAGTTGATCCTTTTGACACTGCTTTTTCATATCCTACTAAAGAAATCGGAAGATACATGACAGCAGAGGAGGCAAAAGCAGAGGAAGAAAAAGGAAACCATGTCGTAGAAATAGAGGGCAAAGGTTTCAGGCGAATCATTGCCGCTCCACGCCCAATGGAGATTTATGAGATAGATGCCATAAAAACACTTGTCGATGCCGGTCAGATAGTTATCGCAGCAGGCGGCGGCGGTATTCCTGTTTTACAGCAGGGAACAAGACTTAAGGTGCAAGTGCCGTTATAGAAAAGGATGTTACAAGTGCCTGCCTCGCCGAAGAACTCGGTGCAGAAGTTCTTCTTCTTCTCACCGGAGTTGAAAAAGTTTCCCTCAACTTTGGCACAGACAAAGAACAGGCTCTCGACACAATGTCAGTTGATGATGCGACAAAATATATCGCTGATAAACAGTTCAACGAGGGCGGAATGCTTCCAAAAGTTGAAGCCGCTGTTTCATTTGCGTCTTCATCAAAAGAGCACAAAGCAATCATCACAAGTATCGATACGGCTCTTGAGGGAATTTCGGGCAAGACAGGTACTGTTATCACCTGCTAAGTTCATACAGCGTATAAACAAAAACACCATATATTCATTTTTCCTATGAATATATGGTGTTTTATTTTTCATTTTTATTATTTTTATTTTATAACTGACTCTCTACAACCTCATATACTTTTTCGATTGCTGCCGGTATTCCATCAGGATTTTTTCCACCTGCCTGAGCCATGTTCGGACGACCGCCGCCGCCACCTCCGACGAGTGCTGCGATTCCCTTGATAAGATTTCCGGCATGTGCCCCTTTCTTAACTGCATCATCTGTTGCCATAGCAAGGAGTGTGACTTTTCCGTCAACTGCCGATGCAAGGACTACCACACCGCTTCCAATCTTTTCTTTCATCTGGTCACCGAGATTCCTAAGACCGTTCATGTCTACATCAGGTACAGCCATCGCAAGGACTTTAATGCCCTTTACTTCTTTTATCTGACTGTCAACATCACCTACTGCATCATTTGCAAGCTTTGCTTTGAGTTTTTCATTCTCGCTCGAAAGTTCCTTTATCTCATCGTGCATTGCATTTATTTTATTCACGAGTTTTGACGGCTCTGCCTTTGCTGCCTTTGCTGCCTCGTTAAGCTGTTTTTCAATTTCAGCATAATATTTCATAAGTCCGTCACCGGTAAGTGCTTCAATACGGCGTGTTCCTGCCGCAACACCACTCTCAGATACAATCTTAAAGTATCCGATAACTCCTGTATTTGCAACATGAGTACCACCACAAAGCTCTGTGCTGAAATCACCCATCTTTACAACACGGACTTTCTCACCGTATTTCTCTCCAAAGAGTGCCATCGCACCTGTCTTTTTAGCTTCATCAAGCGACATAACTTCTGTAACAACAGGAAGATTTGCTGCTACCTGCTCATTTACTATAGATTCAACTTTCTCGATTTCATCAGGAGTCATGGCCGAAAAATGCGTAAAGTCAAATCTGAGTCTGCTTGCATCATTATATGAACCTGCCTGCTCTACATGAGAACCTAAAACCTTACGAAGTGCTTCCTGTAAAAGATGTGTAGCACTGTGGTTTTTGCAGGTTGCCGCACGATTTACGGCATCAACTTTAAGTGTAACGGTATCTCCATCTTTAAACATTCCCTTAACTACTTCACCTATATGGGCTACTTTTCCACCGAGAAGTTTAACTGTATCTTTTACCTTAAATTCACTGTCAGCACATACGATAGTTCCTATATCAGCCTGCTGACCACCCATTGTTGCATAAAATGGTGTCTTGTCAACAATGATAGTTCCTTTCTGACCGTCTGTTAAAGCTGCGACTACATCGCTATCCGTTGTAAGCGCAATAACTTTTGCGTCAGCTTCAAGTCTGTCATATCCAATAAACTCTGTTGTAAGTGCCGGATCAAGCTGCTGGTAAACAGTTTCCTCTGCTCCCATATAGTTTGTTGTCTTTCTTGCACTGCGGGCTTTCTGCTTCTGTTCTTCCATAGCAGCCTCAAACCCTTTTTCATCAACCGTATATCCTTTTTCTTCGAGAATTTCAGTTGTGAGATCTACAGGGAATCCGTAAGTGTCATACAATTTAAATGCATCTTCGCCTGCAAGCTCTTTCTTTCCTGACTTTGCCAGTTCATCCTGCATCTGATTAAGAATATTTAATCCCTGGTCTATAGTCTTATCAAATTTGTTTTCTTCCTGTGAAAGAACATTTAATATAAATTCTTTCTTTTCCTCAAGTTCAGGATAACCGTCTTTCGACTCATTTATGACAGTCTTTGCAAGCTCTGCCATGAACTGCTTATTTATACCGAGCATACGACCGTGGCGAACCGCTCTTCTTATAAGACGACGGAGGACATAACCTCGTCCCTCATTTGACGGCATGATTCCATCTGAAACCATAAATGTCGATGAACGGATATGGTCTGTAATAAGTCTTATTGAAACGTCTTTTGCTTCATCTGTCTGGTATGTCGTTCCTGCCATCTCACATATTTTATCTCTGATAGCTTTCATAGTATCTACATCAAATACAGAATCAACATCCTGTACTACAACAGCAAGACGCTCAAGTCCCATACCTGTATCTATGTTCTTATTTTCAAGTTCTTCATATCCACCGTGTCCGTCACCATTAAACTGTGTAAATACATTGTTCCATACTTCCATGAAACGGTCACAGTCACAACCTACCTTACAATCAGGTTTTCCACAGCCATATTTCTCTCCTCTGTCATAATAAATCTCTGAACACGGACCACAAGGACCTGCACCATGCTCCCAGAAGTTGTCGCACTCGCCGTTTTCATCACGGTAAAAGCGTGTAATTCTATCCCCCGGAACGCCTATCTCTTTTGTCCAGATATCATATGCCTCATTGTCCTCGCCATAGATTGACGGATAAAGTCTGTCGGGCTCCATCCCAATAACTTTTGTCAAAAACTCCCATGACCATGCGATAGCTTCATGCTTGAAGTAATCACCGAATGAGAAATTTCCGAGCATTTCAAAAAATGTAAGGTGACGCGCCGTCTTTCCTACATTTTCAATATCACCCGTGCGGACACATTTCTGGCAGGTCGTAACTCGTCTCCTTGGCGGTATCTCCTGACCTGTGAAATATGGCTTAAGTGGTGCCATACCTGCATTTATAAGTAATAAACTGTTATCATTGTGTGGAACGAGAGAAAAGCTTTTCATTGCAAGATGACCTTTGCTCTCGAAGAACTCTAAGTACATTCTACGAAGTTCATTAACACCGTATTTTTTCATGATTATATTCCTCCAGCTAAAATTGGGACATTTTCCATCCCTCTATTTTCATAACCTATACCAGTCTGCATGAGTCGTTAAGCGGATATTCACAATCCACCCCACTGCCTGCTCATAACACTATTAGCGGCTATCGCATATAGTGTCAGAATCTTTTTCAAAACCCATATCTGTCTGCAGACCGACCATAAAAGGTTGAAGTCTAATAAATAATTATAAGTTATGAAATTTAGTCTGTCAATAAATCATTGGTTTTATATTTTATATTTTTTACTGCCTGTTCTTTATAACTGCATTTTAATCCGGGCAATCATGCGGATTTTTTTATTATTCATAATATTGTTTTTTTGAGTCTAATAACTTAAGCGTACCGTCATTCGTCAGTTCTTCTATTACTCTCCGTGTGTGTTTTGCTTTAAAACTTATATTTAACATCTTTTTTTCCGCAAATTGATTTTTATTGTTTACATAAAAACTTATTCTTTCATAAGCCCCCATTTTATATTTATCTGCCATCGTCTCATTTACATATGTCCTAAAGTTCAACTTCTTGTCATCAGACTCCCCCTGATATGACAAATCTAATATATTTATATTTCCTGCTTCGATGTCTTTTAAGACGGCTTCATATATTTTCTCTCTTGCTTCTTCTGTTGAAGCATATGTTGTACTTTCAGCATTTCCATCACAATCCTGTACCTCTACATTTTGTAATTTATAGCCTCCATCTTTATACGCCTTTGAAAAAATCGCCTCATATTTTTGCTTGCTTCTGTTTGCACACTGGACTATCTTATCAGATATTGTCCCCTGACCTGTCGGAAGTTCATACGAAAATTCTCTCTTAATTCCATTTTTTAATCTGTAGCAAAAGCTGACACCGCAGGTTGAATCCCCATCTAACTTTAATCGTTTTTCTTCTATCTCTTTATTCAATTTAACAAACTTACTTATATCATCTTTATCCGTATATAAAATATTATTTTCTGATGTAATTTCAAGCTCACTGATATTATTCAATTTTGGAATTTTTATGCCAATAACACCCGTCACTTCCAAAACCAGAAACATTAACATCCCACCGACAACAATCAGGAAATTTTTTCTGCTGAAACTTTTCCAGATAAAAAATGTCCTTTTTAACATCATCTCACTGACAAAATAACATATTATTACACATATCATCAGCAGCATAACAATATCCATAAGTCTTTCAATATCATATGCGCCCTCTCCGTTCATTGTATCCACAACACCCTGCTGAAAATATACGGTCCAGCTTATAAGTGCAAAAAACATTCCTCCTGCTATCGCAAATACCGTCCTGTAAACCGGTTTTCCCCAACTAAATGCTATCATATCCCCTACTGTTTCAGATTTGCGATATTTATATAACAGAAGAGCGGCAATAAAAATGATTATCGCTGCCGCAAATGCACATACAAACGGTAATATTTCTGACCATCTTATTATCTCCGATTTTAAAGAAGTGCTGTCTGACCATCTTTTCACACCGGTCCATTTAAAACCTGTTTTTCTATATAAAAAAACTATTGGACTAAGCCATGCATATCTTCCGGTCAGGATGTTTTCCATATCAACAGTTCTATCTGCATATGAAAACATCTGGTTTACCGACATGAACATCATATAAAGTCCTATATAAAGTACATTTAATACACAATAAATAGAAATTGACATAATACTATTTCCACTTACCATCACTACCATACACGCAATGCCATAAAACAGCAGTATCATTGCAAACACTTCAAATGCCAGAAGCAGCAGACTTATCGTAAGCCCGGCACAATACATCTTTCCAACTATAATATATCCGGCAAATCCTATCACATACGGTATCAGAAGCATAACAACACCTGCAATATAATGTGATATAAATAATGTTTCCCTTTTGACCGGCAATGAATGTATCATATATTGAAATACAACTACTGCTACTACTATTGCCATTACAAATAAAAATACCGGATTTGCCAATACTGCGGTAAATGATATCAGAGATTCTTTTATATCACTTCTTGCATTTAATGTATTGCCCGTATATTCCCGTATTATTCCATTTACACTGCTCATAAGAGGCATTATAAAGATTAGCAGAGATATAACTATCTCAACCGCCCACAATGACCAGAATTGTGTCATATCTTTTTTAAACACAGCCTTATTAAAATAAGATGTCTTTGACTTCATAATTTTCTCCTCCCAACTCATAAATAAATATTTCCTCAAGCGTAAGCGGCAAAAGATCCATAAGTATTGGATTTAAACCCATAAGCTTATCTTCCACTGTTTCGGAGTCCCCTTTTACAATAAGTGTATGAACCTTACCCATAACTGAATGATTTACTACATTTACATATTTTTCAAAATCAGGAACTTCATTTGCAAACGCTATCTGAATCTTTGATACACTTCCCTGAAGCTCAGCGAGTGAACGCTCTATTATAACTTTTCCCCTGTTCATAATCCCTACATAATCGCACACATCTTCAAGTTCCCTGAGGTTATGCGAAGACACAAGCACCGTCACGCCGTACTTAGTCACTTCATTTAAGAGAATGTTCCATATCTGTTTTCTCATAACCGGGTCAAGTCCGTCAACCGGCTCATCAAGCACAAGTATTTCCGGTCTCATGCTGACCGCAAGTAAAAATGCCGACTGTTTCTGCATACCTTTTGACATTCTCCTGACACGCATCTTTCTGTTAAGTGCCGGAAATCCTCCACAAAGTTTTTCATATAAATCCCTGTCAAAATTTTTATAAATTCCCGCATAATATTTCATCATGTCATCAAGGCTCGCCTGTTTAAAATAAAATATATCATCAGGAATATATGCTATTTTCTCTTTTATAACAGAATTTTCAAAAACATTTTCACCTGCCACATTTATACTTCCGCTGTCAGGTTCAAACACTCCCGTTATGTGTCTGATAAGTGTAGATTTTCCGGCACCGTTTGGTCCTACAAGCCCATATACCGAACCTTTTCTGACATGAAACGACGCATTATCCAGAGCTTTAAACCCCTCAAAACTTTTACATACATCTTTTCCAACTATCATATTTACCTCATTTCCGTGCTGTTTTTTGCACTACATATTATGCACACATTTCTGTTATGCAATTTTGCTGCCATACATCCCGCCTGCTGCATCTTAACTATCATCACCAAATGACAAACAAAACTATCAAATCATTTTCAAATCCTGTTGCACCCTATCTGTTAATGTTAATATCGCAAAATAATTTATAGATAAATCTAATGATTTTTAAATCTTCCACGCTTTGTCTATAACAGCAATCACCTCATCTTTTTGTATCCCCATAAATTTAAGTTCCTCCGAAGCATCTGCGATTTCTTTTAAAAGCTCCTTTTTTCTCGCTGTGTTTTCTTCCGGAACACCCGCCACAAAACAACCCTTTCCTTTCACTGTATATACATAACCTTCTGCTTCCAGCTCCCTATACGCTCTCTGTATCGTGTTTGGGTTGATAGTAAGCGATGTTGCCAGTTCCCTGACTGACGGCAGCTTTTCATTATTCTGCATAATCCCTTGCACGATAAGTTTTCTTATCCCATCTTTAATCTGTTCATAAATTGGTCTTGAATCACGGTAATTTATCTGAATCACTTTCTCTCACCTCCCGTCATATACGCTTCTAACGCTTATTTGCAGCCTATGTTCATCCCGCAAAACATTTGCCTGCAGCCATAGCCCCAATCCTTCCTGATAACAAAGCCTCCCACAACCGTATTATCATCATTAACTGTATTAACATTCTTAATACAGTTAATATATTAAAACAGGTTGACACATTTGTCAACCTGTTTTGGGAAAATTGCATTCGTTGTTATATCATATGATAATGCATACAAGTCCGCCGTTGCTATCATTTATTACTTTTTGTATCGTGTCCTGAAGTTTTACCTGACTTTCGTCAGTCAGCTTATTTACTTTCGATTCTATTCCCTCCTCAACAAGCTGTCGTACCGTCTTTCCAAATATATTTGTGTCCCATATGCCCGACTGTCCGTCCTCCGAAACTATATCCTCTCCGCCTGCGATATATCTGACAAGATCCTCCGCCTGCTCCTTTGTTCCGACTATCGGAGCTATTTCCGTTTCAATGTCAGCCTGTATCAGGTGGATTGACGGACTTGTTGCTCTTAATTTTACACCAAATTTATTGCCATGATGTATAAGTTCCGGTTCGTCTAGCTTTATATCTTCTACTGATGGAGTTATTACTCCGTAGCCTTTCCTTTTTACCTCGGCAAGCGAATCGCTTATCTTTTCTATCTCCTGCCCTTTTTTGGCAAATTCTTTTAATATATGTATAAGTTCATACTCTCCCTTAATATCCATACCAACAAGTTCACTTAATATCTGATAATATTTTTCTTCATCAAATTTAACTGAAATGCTTACATTTCCGTTTGTCATATCAACACTGTTTATATCAAATTGTCTGATATATTCGCTGTCTGATAACATATTTTCCTTATTTATGTCACCTATGCAGCTTACTTTTGCAAGAATATCCCTGACTTTTGATACAAGCTCTTGTTTAAGCCAATGACTTGTTTTAAGCATCTCAACCCATTTTGGCAGATAAAACGAAACCTGACTTACAGGAAATGAGTCAAGAATTTTTTTCATTATCCTGCTTATATCCTCACGGCTAAGCTGCATACAGTTAAGTGCTACAGGAGTTACTCCGGTTCTTTCTTTTATCTCGTTTATCACATCTTTCGCCTTTTCGCCAAAAGGATTTGCCGAATTTACTATTACTATAAATGGTTTTCCTATGCTTTTTAATTCAGAAATAGTTTTATCTTCTGCGGCTTTATAGCTTTGTCTTGAAATATCTCCAAAACTACCATCGGTTGTTATAACTATTCCTATCGTTGAATGGTCATGTATCACTTTTTTCGTTCCATACTCAGCCGCCTTTGCAAAAGGCATCGGCTCCTCCGACCACGGAGTCATAACCATACGCTCACGCTCGCCCTCCATAAGTCCTCCTGCATCTTCCACGATATAGCCGACGCAGTCAACCATCCTGACTTTTATATCATTGCCATCAAAAAGATTTATCTTTACCGCTTCTTTAGGAATAAATTTCGGCTCAGTAGTCATTATGGTCTTTCCCTCCGCCGACTGAGGGAGTTCATCCATTGCACGCTTTCTGTCATTTTCATCCCTGATGCCCGGAAGTACAAACATTTCCATAAACTTCTTTATAAATGTTGACTTTCCTGTTCTGACAGGACCGCAGACTCCAAGATAAAACTCGCCGTTCGTACGCTTTGAAATATCATTATATACACTATATTCTTCCATACATACCGCTCCCATATATATTTTTTATGACTGCCATCTAAGTGTAACTGTTACACATAGTCACATTATCTAATTATATATATGAGATGATGAATAAAAAAATGAGCAAAAAATAAATTTTGCTCATCTTAATTTTTAACTATTTGTTTTTACTGTACTTTTCGATAATGCACTCATGTTTTTTACCGGACTTATCATAATTGATGCCAACCATTAAAATATTTCCCGTGTAGTCTGATAATGACTCTGTATATTTTTTATCCTTAATCTGCTGCATCGCAGTTTTGGCATTTTTATTCCATTTAAGTTCAACAACAAGCGCAGGATACTCATCTGTATATTCGGGTTTTGGAAGATAAACAAAATCTGCAAACCCACGACCCGACGGCATTTCTCTTATCGGTTTATAATAATACTGCATCGAGCTTAAATAGGCAATCGTAAGCACACTGCTGAGAGAATTTTCATTATTATATTGAATAACAGATACATACTGTGAATGTATTTTTTCAATCTGTTCTGCCACTTTCCGGCTATCCATATCTATAGTCGCATCAAGCAGATTTTCAGATTCCTGTTGAAATGAATCGAATTCATTCCATCTTTTACTCTCAACCGCATTTTTTAACTCTTGTCTTATCTCCTCATTTGGGATAAATGCGGATTTTTTCACCTCATCATAACCTATATAACCTAAATGAATAAGATAAGTAAGTACATCATCTTTGCTTTTAAAATTCACAGTATCATTTCTGAATGTAGTTGTATTGACCTTTATAGTATCCCCTGAAAGCATTTCTATAATTGAAGTCTTAAGACCATCATAATTCATATTTATAAGAGGTACTATCGCATCGTACGATGCTGTTTCTGACCAATAACTCTTAAAACTGCCTTTGAGTAACACGCTGACAACCGCTTTTGGATTGTAAACCTGATATTCTTCCAAAATATATCCATCATACCATCTTTTTACTTTTTCAAAGTCTTTATTATAATTTTTGCAAAGTGCTTTCACCTCATCATCTGTAAAACCTATATAAGATGCAAACGCACCTGCACTAAGCATGGTAAATTCATCGAAATTATTTAATGCTGACTGTGTCTTTTCTTTCTTAATCGGTAAAATTCCGGTAATATAAGCAAGCTGTATATATTTTGTCGGCTCAACACCTTTAAACATACCTCTTAAAAAATTTATATAATCCTCCTGCACTTTCTCTTTTGCAGCTTCATCCCTTATGATAACATCCCATTCATCTATGATAACTATAAACTTATTACCTGTTTTTTCCCTAATATTGGAAAGTGCCTGCGGAATAGTTGTTATATCTGATGTAATCACCATCGGATAAATAACTTTAAGTTCATTTAATATACTCTTTGTAAGAAATGCCACAAAATTATCTATATCGTCACAATTTGTAAGAAACCATTGAATATCAATATGAATTACATCATATTTGTTCAGATGTATTGTAAAATCTTCTTTTTTGCTAATAGCAAACTCTGAAAACATCTCCCTAGAGTCGCAGCCTTTACTATAATATGCCGCAAGCATATTGGCAGCGTATGATTTGCCAAACCGTCTCGGACGACTGTTGCATATATATGCCTCAGTTGTCCCAAGAACACTGTTTGTATATTCAAGCAAACCTGTCTTATCTACATATATTTTTGAATTTAATGCAACCTGAAACGCACTGTTATCCGGATTTACAAATCGTCCCATTAAGTTTGGCTCCTTTCGCCACTTTTATAAGTATGTTATCACATGAATGTATGTTCGTCAAGATATTTTATCGTGCCACAGATTTAAGCACCCTGTCAAAAGTCTTATAATTTCTGTCATCTCTAGGACTGCAATAAACAGCAAACTCAATTACTTTAAAAGCATTTAAATAATCTTTTATTGCATTTCTCGCCGCCAAAGCAACAACTTCCGGTTTATTCATAAAAGCTCCACAGCCAAATGCTCCTAAAATCACAGCTTCTTCTCCTTCAGCCACAGCTACATCCAATATTCTTCTTAAGCGTTTCTCTTGAATTTCTAAAAGTTTCTTATCACTTACCTTAACACATTTATCACCATCACCCGGATTATGTATATTTCCCGGCTTTTCTCTCAAATTAGGTGCAGCACAGGTAATAACATCCACATTATACCAGTCTTTTTCGTTCATTAATTTCGGACTTGCCGTATCTTTCTTAAAGACAACAACTCCAGGTGTATAAATAATATCATCATTGTGTATCGGATTATGTGTATTTCTATGTGGATTATAAAATCCATCCCACATAGGTTTTGTATTCAGACTAAAATACAAACCTGAACATCTGCATAAACACTCCTCCTGAGCACTGCTACCCGGATTAGTTGCTGATGCAAAATTATGTACAGCTGTCTTCATTCCTTTACATGCATATAAAGAAGCTGCTTCATAAGTTCTTTTACTTGAAACTACTACTTTTGCATTTTCCGTATATCTTTTTAATTCTGGTGCCCTAAAATCAGCATCTTCTAAAATAAGCTGCTGGTTATCCGTCGAAAACTGAACAGCATTTAAAATTTTTTTATTACTTCTCACTAAATTTTCTGTATCTTTAAAAATATTAATATTATCCACTCTTCTCATAATCACATTTACCTCCTGTAATGTTTCAATTTTATAAATAAATCACCTAAAATTTTTCCCTTAACGAAATTAAACTCCACTCCGGTTCACTATAATTACATTCGCAAAATCCCTGAGTAAATACTATTAAATTCTTTTTTATAATTATATTTAAAATAGCCGCAAAAAACACGATAAAATAGTGATGTTCTATGACCATTATTTTTTGAACAATGCTTGTAGTTGCTTATACTATGTTTTTAATATCAATGAAATCTATTCTATTTGCTTTCTTGCGTCAACTTATTATCTTGCATCAAAATATTATAAATTATTCTAAAATATCGAGTTCAGGAAAAATGTCATCATTTCCAAGAGCTGTTTTTACACGATACAAAATATCGTCTATCCCTCTTATACTTGTCACCATATACTTTTCATTCAACAACTCAACAAGTTCCTTTTTCTGCTCATCTGTCAACTGCAATGACTGGACAAAAGTTATAAGTGCAAAATCCGCAGCCTGCCTGCTTATTGCATCAGGCTGTGAAACCATAGAATCAATCAGCAATGATACCGAAGAAAATGTATCTCTTCCATATGATGTAAAACTAATCTGCTGTAACATTGAAAACACTTCAATCTTGTCAAAATCCAGGTTTAAATTGCTTGTATATAAATCTCTTATATACTCATTACAATAATTTAAAAACTGATTATTAATATCAGCTTCCCTCACAATAAACATATCTTTGCATTTAAAGCCAATAATATCTAACGGTAAAACTTTCATGCCTCTCTGCGCAAGCACTTTTACAGATACATTCCCATTTTGCATATCAATACTGCCATAGCTGTCTGC